>Ga0210040_10000416_pt1 | contig 71988 bp, 71 predicted proteins | sample CryGeyCG12114_NA_FD_185462 | JGI IMG/M metagenome (GOLD analysis project Ga0210040, IMG submission 185462) | Groundwater microbial communities from aquifer - Crystal Geyser CG19_WC_8/21/14_NA (SPAdes) (version 2) | ecosystem: Environmental > Aquatic > Deep subsurface > Groundwater | place: USA...
GCTCATTTCCTTCGGGGCGACGTAAAGAACCGCGACCTAAAGAGTCAGCGACCTAAAGAGTCGGCGACCTAAAAACGGCGACGTAGAGTAAGACGACCTAAAGAGAACGACGTCGCGATACGCAACGGATGGATAGAACGCTATAGAGAAGAAGAGAACAGAGGGAAAGTAATGTGCAGCCCTGGACTTATTTCCCTTCATTTAGTTTGCCAGCCAACTCAAGAAGTTGTGTAGGCAGTCAGTTAAACAATTAATTAGCGGGACTGCATTGCACATACTTTGTGTGAGACGAGTGTTTGTATCATCTTTTAGTGTATAGACACATACTTTTAGTATTCATGTGTTAGTTAGGTAGTTTGCTTGTTTGTTAGTTAGTTAGCTATTTGAGAAAAAAGAAGGAGCGTTCAGGCTTTCACTTTCTTTCCCGGAGCGAGGATTTCATAGTTCACTCACACTGCCACCATAAATAGTATTGCATTGTCGTATACACATGTATAGGATGTACCTCTGGTGAATGACTTGGTGAATTTCCGTTCCTTAATAGTTTCATTCCGAGGTTTAATGGAGTTGACTATGGATGTGCCGGTATGGTAGAATGCGTTCTTTGGATGTCGTCCAGAGTCATAAAATAATGAGTGCTAATCTGATCTGTGGACTGCTTCCTTGGTTTTCTTTTATTGCGTGCTACTGTAAAATACGAGTGCATAATGTAATTCCCCGTGTGCACTTACTTGTAGTGGTAGTAGTCAGTAGTCGTTATAACATGCAAGGACGTAAAAAAGATAGCTTTGGAAATAATGGGGAGAACGACTATACATACAATGTATAATGGAGAGAGAAGACGAGTCATATTATGTCACTACTTATTATGATGATGAGAGTCACAACTCTCTTGCTATGATGCATTGCATTTTTGATTTTCTTTGATACAATTTATAGCTAGTTGGGAGCATTGTAGTAAAGTAAGTAGGAGTATACGTACATCTAACATGTGCATAACAGTTTATGATTTACCGACAGACTACCATGTCTACTATGTGTATCCAGTAAAAGGCAGAGACAGAGGGGAGAAACTTTTCTTGCCATGTGGATGTGCGGTAAAGGAATTATATTTTATTCCATGTATGCTTGAGAACCACCACTGGCAGATATTATTATGTATGGTTGTGTGTATGTGCAAAAGTTGGAGTATATATAATATGAACTGTCCCTGTGAGACACGTAGAGGGTTTAACAGGTTTGAAAAGCCTGTAAAGTGCATTCTCTATTCATCAGCGGAGGAATGAAAGAGGTTTGCGTGGCAAAGGACATGAAAATAATAAACCTGTATATAAAGGGAAAGTGTAATTTGTATCTTTGTAGGATGCCAGGAGAAACTAGCCGGGGAAACATCAGAGCAGCTTTTGTAAAGTATCATTGCATACAATGGAAGGCTTATTGCTCAAAAGAATAACCCAATCATACATACAAATCAGGCAAACTACACAGTGATATAACCAGCACACACAGAGTCTGCAAGTAAGTAGGCCTTTTTAATGTTCTCACCCAATAAGGCAACTTTCCCCTTTCTTACAAATCTCACTTAATTTTGAGCACCACCGCTTTCATAATTTTTGTACAGCTCCAGAAAAAAAGACGTGCAACATGTAGCCCCCGGCTTTCCCCTTATTACTAACTTACTACTAGCTACTACTATTCCTATGAATGTTCTGTACGTAACTTACTTACATGCAACATTCAGAGAGTAGTTACTTCTTTTTCCCTAAAACAAATGTGTGCACAACAAAAAAAGGAGTGTTGTAACAACAACCGGCATGTCATATTCTGTCTACGGATTCATCTCCACCACTCAATCATTTGGGTTGCGCTGGTACCGAGTGAGTGTGTGTGTTCAAAAAGTTGCTGGGAAAAATATACCCTTCTTTTTGTATAGCCGAGCAAAGGGGGAAAGGGTAGTAACTTATAGTAAGTAACTAGTCAAAGGTAGTATGCATGAGCATGTTGTATTATATGGGGGTTCCATCCATGAATGTACTGTGGCAAAAATAATGCTCAAGCAGTGTGTGGTATGGCACATGGCATGGGATGGTGAACTCAACTATCGGGACTAACTAAAAACGGAACTATAATGGTGCTTCTTAGTTGAGTATAGTATTTCATGATTACTAGTGCCATGATATGTTTGCAGTCACCAGGCGTTCACTTCCATACACAGGGAGAGAGTTCACATTCACTTTCTGATTCACTCTGTGTGCACCAACTTTCCTTCCTGTATTACGTACGGACGTTTACACTTTTGCATCAATCCTGTACACAGTTGTGTGCACTGTGCGCCGATTTCATGGAGAAAGTTCTTCATTAGCATGCTATACTATAGTAGTGCATGTAGATTGCTTTAACTGCTAAAGTCTCTGACGATTTCTTATTGAGTTGCCATGTGTGTATGGAATTTGTAAAATTCGACTGTTGTATAATTTCACATATGAAATGAAAAAAATATGAGAGATTTAGCTTCCTAGTCGAAATAATAATAGAGAGGATTCTTAAATAAAATAGAAAAAATAAAGGCATACTAAATTTAGTACAAATTATTCAGGAAAACAAAGCAATGTATTCAAGACGTACAACCAAAGTTTTTTGGGTTCTAATTAATGTAGCTTAGCTTGTGGAGTATTAGAGTTAAATTTAATCTGCAAAGAAAACTTGCCTACTCCAGTTTTAAGCCCCAGAAAAATTATTGTGAACGGAGTTAAAAACGATTTGCTTTTTCGGCGCATGAAAACTACTAAAACCTAGGACGGAGGCCCATGCGAATTTTCGTTGAATTGGTGGTGATCACAACAGTAGGGGGGAAAGCCTCGTAGCTAAACGTGACTGCGTCTGGCAGCCAATATTACAGCTAAGGGTAGGCAACATTTCACTACTTCTCTCTCTCTCTCTTTCTATTTATATACCTACAGGAGAGTTGCTATGGTGTTAGACATCACGACTTGGAGAATAGTATGCCCTCACGATATTGACACTTCTTCAGAAACACATTACCTACACACGCATTCATGGTCTCTCTCCTTTGCTCTTCGGTTTGCTCAGCCAGATCCCTGGATGAGGTTGAGGTACACGTATTCCGCTCTATGCTCTAGATTACGTTGCAGCATTCATGTTAGTTAGCATTAGTCTCAGTTACTTAAAACATACTCCTACGTAACATGAATACTGCTTCCACTACGTTGGGTGAGTTCTTTTTACACTATCTAGATATTTGGGTGTTGTGCCCTCTTCCATTCCATGTGGTGGTACAAACCTGAACGCATAAGGGAACATGGCCTTAACTAACTAGGCAACTTATATCTATGACACAACATTAATCTGAAGGGAAAAACTATAGCTAACTAACTAAAAAACCTGGCTAACTGACTGACTGGACTTATTTATTTTTATTGGTTCCTACACGCTAGGTACATCTACAATGATTAAGTTGGTGCATAAAGTACAAAATACAGTTAGTTGGTTGGTTGGCTAGTTAGTTAGTACGTTAGTAGTAAAACGCCTCCATCAAAGCTTTCCCGTTTTGACTTCCAGTCCCTTTCAGCAGATCTGGTGTATATATGGGGTTCGTGATGTTAAGTGTTTTGGGGAAGCCTAATTGATGATAATTTAATATTGACAAGCATGCCATTTATGGTCAGGAAGTGCTAAGGTACTTTCTCTTCTTCAAACTAGAGCCACAACAAACTTGTGTACATTTTCAGTGCACAAGGAATCGATTCCTTGGTAACTCCAGTGCTCCATATCGACAGTAACTAACCATACTGATACTCTAAAAACTCCAGTCTGTGCGGATAATTCAAACTGGGAAAATAAGGAGCACAAATTTTTGGGCTCCACTATGAACAAACATGCCAGTAGCACTTGCTAAGATTCTCTCTGTGTACTGTGTATGTAGAAACATATGGAAACAAGTTTTATACTCTCCCAACATGTAGCTTATGCATTCAACTTTCTTTCGTATCATCTTTTCTTATGCTTTTTTATATAAAGTTTTATTGCAAAAATGTAAACTATCTGGTGCTACCTCCGCAGGGCTTGACGAGACTAAGGGCAACTCATCAATCATGATCCCATATATTGGGAACTGGTGATCGCATAAGCCGCTGAATTTGGCGTGCAAGATGATAGAAATCAGGAAAAGTTTAGTTTATTTTCTAGTCATTCCTGGAGGAGTCTTTTATTCAATGTGCCTCTTTTGTCGCTCTCTATTGCCCTATCGTTCACATGCCTGCCCCGGTGCAAAGAAGTTGCCAAAAAAAGTAAAGTGCACAGTCACAACTGGGTATTGGAGAGAGCATCAAACTTTCTCAAACACAAAAGGGAGCCAGCCATCAGCTCACGACTCTCATGGAAATGGTTGGTATTGGAAACCAACAAGAGAGAGGAAAGAGCTCCCAAGAATGTTACATATAGCCTTTGTCATAACAATAATAGCAATAATAATAATGATTTTAAAAGTGGGAGCACACAAATGTACCGAATCTCCGAAAGGAGGAGAGTCAACCTACACAGTGTACGTACTATATGTATAGTCAAGTCACAACAAGGCAATAAGGGTGAGCCATTTTACTATATTGATATTATGGAAAGGTGAAATTTATAGGTACCAAGGAGTCTGGAATCTTGGAATATCTAATATTCCCCTGACTTCCTATTTACTCACTCCACTCTCTTTCTCTTCATCTTGTATTCTTGTTTATCGATGGCTTCTAATATTTATAAGTTACTTTTTACTTTTGCTGTATGTGTTCTAACTATCCAACTTTTTATAAACATGGAAATGTAAACGTTCCTAGCTAGAGCCAATCAGTTGTATTCTTGTGGAAAGAATGTTGGAAACAGAAAATTCTCGTGAATCCTGTAGTTAAAGAAGCCAGAAGAGCAAAAGAAAGAGGAGCACAAGAATTTATCTCCCAGTAGAAAACAACACGGACGCTTCGTGCTGTTAACTTTACTTGGCGTCCATAGTTTTGCATGTGTAAACTTTTAGCATGGGAGATAAGACTTAAGACGTGTACAAGCATAAAAGGGAGATGAGATCGGTAAAGTGTAAGTAGGGGTAAGCAAGCATCCAGTAGGACAGCTAGAGCAGGTACTTTTATAATCTTTTTCAGTCCATTGCCACAATTGCATATACAAACGAAATCACTTATTATCTTTGGTCGGTCAAAGACACACACAGAGACGCAACACAGGAAAACTTACTTACTTACTTTTAGAGCCTTCAGGATCATGCACTGAACCCACCTTCCTGTTCCCAACTCCCCTTTATATAATATGAATCTGGTGAGTAGTATTGGGAAAAAGGAGCCTTTTTCTCATGTAACTATGTACAAACCGTATGTTGTCCTTTAGATCTCCTCCGTACACATGCATATACTCAATATATATACGAAATGATCTTCATCTATGAAAAGAGAGTTGGTCTCTGTCCTTTGCCTCAACCATGGAGATGGAACCATGTATTAGTCTACCTTGCATATGCGTATGCGTGTATTCTCTTTGTGAGTGTATATATATCTGGAAGATTGGAGCTACCGTAAAAAACTCCTTAGATTCTTGCTCTACTAATCAAAGACTCCACACCCACACATATTGTGATTCCCACATGCACCTCTGGGTGACTTCACTTTCACCGGGTTTCGTCAACTCCAGGAGCACAAACTCACACCTTGCACTAACTAATAAGCGACACATTAACATACTTAAAGCCAGCATCCTTCTCTTCCAATTAACTGTACCCAATGAAAGGCGCCAATATCTATGCAAACCCACCGCTAACTCAGTGAAAAAACAATGCAAACTCATCAATACATGAATCCCATCAAATGATCATTTGCATTAAATGATTGGCAGCGCCAAATCAAGAAACACAGGTAATATGCAAGCTGGTAACCAACTAACTACTGATTCTACTAAAAGGTGGGGAGGGGGAATCCCAACCTAACTAAACTACAGGATATTATTTAAGTGCTACTATCATTTATTTCTTAGGAGCATATAAACACTCCCGCAAAGCTTTCAGATATCTATTGGTGGTTTCATTTTGGTAGTCACATCTATAGACGAAGAAAAAGGAGATTTGACTCGATGATGGAAGACACGAAACATAGTCTTATACCTTTTTGAGCGAGCCTCTTCTAGTTTTTTTTATATACATGCTCCTGCTTGCTGCCTACACGATCAACTAACCAACGTGCTTGGTTGGGAGCAAAGACACAAACTTTGGTTGGTAAAGCATGAAAACATGAAAAGGATTCCATACAAAGATATTAGATGCAACCTAACCCTATAGCTAACTGTTACTGTACCCCTACAGGCTAATGCCGGGACTGCTAACTGACTATGGGCTGTGTATAGTATGTGTCATGATGTTTGGGAACCTTCCATTCCATAGTTCCATAGTGATAGTTAGTTTTTACGTGCAGCTAGGAGCAATAGCAAAACTACCAGCCAAATACATATAATGTATAGTTACTATGGCAGGCAGGCACATACTGACTTGAATAGTTTTTAGTTAGTAGTGTAGAAGTTCTCATGATGTGAGTATGTACTTTTGGTTGAAAGTTTGAGCAGCCCTCTAAAAACTGTAGCTTTAGCTAGCTATTCGCTATGTACAACATACAACTCCTGTGTTATGGCATAGGGCCTTATAATAATGCTATGCGTTCCTTTGCTAGGAACTCTGACTGATCTTCTGTCTGAGGTTGTGTACAGGTGATTTTCCTAGTACTCATACTCACTAGCTCTCAGAAGCGAACCAACTGCACATTCTATAGAGTGAGTGTTGGTAGTGATGTGTTGTTTGTCATTTTCATCCAGTGTGTTTTGTATTGAGGATTTTTGGATTAAAAATTTAATGTACTATTATTACTATTAATATTATTAGGACTAGTAGTGAAGCGAATGACTGAATTGAGGATAGGGATGTGAGTGGCGTTTAGTTAGATAGTAGTGAGCGTTTTTGTTGATCATTTTTTTCGAGTTGGATGAAAGAGGTGGCGACCTGAAGTTAAAGAAGACGGAGAGTGATTTTGGCAAATAATTTTTGATTAGTTTTGTAACCACGGGAATCGACTGTGAAGTTTCGTTTTGTATTGTTTTTGGTGTGAAGCTGAAAATGAATGTGGAGTGAGACGACAGAAGTGGGAGTGGAAGTCTTGATTATCAAAAGTGATTCAGTTTTTTCTTGTGGTGCGAGGAAACTAGCCAAGTGTGAATTTCTGGGAAATATAATTATTGGAATTGGGATTGCGGAACAGTTTTATGTTGAGGATTTATTAAAATGAACAATACAAGGTGAGTGAAATTGTTTGCGTTTGTTTTGGTTGCTTGGGTTTCGTTCTGGTTCATTGGTTGGTTTCGTATGATGTTTTAGAAAGGTTGGAGGAAGCAATAGTTAGTTTATGTTTATGTGCGATAGTTAAAAAGTTTAGGGATGTAAGTTTTTAGTTTGATTGAAAAAAGGTCTTGGGAATGGCAGGTTTAGAATTTCCGATTGGGAAATTTCTAGCTGCAGTGAATAGGGTCGCGGTGTCGATTGTTGGTTTAGATTTTGAGGAGGTATTCTAGAAGTTGTCCGGAAAATAAAAAAGACACCCACACCCGCACCCACACCAAAACGACAAAAAACAGGTAAAGTAAAAACACCCCCACACCCTCACCAAAAACCTAAAAATCTTCAAAATTGAAAGAAACATCCCTAACAAAAAATTATTATTTAGAGCTGACGCAAATTTAACTAGCAATTAACGACTAAATTAGTTAATTAACGTACAGCTTTTTTAAATAAAAGAAATATACATGAATTATGACGCTTCGCTTATAACTTATAAAAGGTGAGAAGAAAACAGAAGGAAGGCGAACGTGCCGCGGTGGGCGCGCAGCGTCCACAATAGCGCGGCATGTGAGACCTGTAATTTTATTTTAACCGAGAACTACGACGCGACAAGGCTCTGCCCGATATGTAGGAGCTCCGCCCACACTGGAGGATTATTTCTAATCCGGCCGAGGGGGGAGTGGGGGAGGCTTTTCGAGCACAGGCCCGAGTGCAGAAGGTAGCTGGGAAGGCCTTGGGTTCGGTAATCGCCGAAGGCGATTTCCGGCGGGCCTTTCCAGATTCCTTCCATCGAGGGGTTGTGCGAAGCAAAAGTCTCTTCAGCGTCCCCCCACGATCCGTTAGACTGATTTCGTCCATTTCAAGACAATTATTTAGATTCCATAATTTTTAGTTAAAATTCTTTCAATTTTGAAGATTTTTAGGTTTTTGGTGAGGGTGTGGGTGTGGGGGTGTTTTGACTTTACCTGTTTTTTGTCGTTTTGGTGTGGGTGTGGGTGTGGGTGCGGGTGTGGGTGTCTTTTTTATTTTCCGGACAACTTCTAGAATATGTCCGATTTTGAGAAGGAGTTGGTGCGAATCGGTCTAATTTCATAATCGACTGAATAATATCTTTTGGAACTCAATTTCCAACGTCTTTTCGTGCTGTATAAGTAAGTTTTTTTAATTTTCCATGTTCAATTACGAGCGTGTGCTCGGTTCAATCTTATATCTTGTTTAAAATATCATAGTTAAGAATATTTATTTTTTAACTGACTTGGCATTTGACATTCATGGAAATCAGAATCAACATTCAAAGTTTTGTCTTCTGCTGAACGCGATTGGTTTTTATTTCTATTACCTATTTAAAAATGAACTTATATCATCTGCCACCTCATCACCTTGTGATCAATGATAATGATAAGTCAAGCAAGCTAACCGAAAACGTTAATTAATCGTGTATGTTAGTATGAATACTTTTGCTTTTGTTGTTTATATGACGGGACTTTATGGTTTTGATTTGTTAGCACAGTATTGTAATTCGCCGCAATCGGTATGATATTTCAAGATTCCAATACCGAGATTTTAGTAGCTATTCTATGTACGTAACGCACGTCATTTGAAATTATCGATCGTTCGATTCGAATGCATGCCCGTTTTTGTTCGTGATTCTCAACTGACAATTGACGGTTGGCAATTTTGTAAACTCAGGCATAGTTTTGTTTTTCACATCTTATTTCATCCCTTTCATTATGGAGTCACTATTTAAAAAAAGAAGGTATGCCTCATGTCCAAACTAATCGATAGGGACTGCAAAGCTTGCGAAACTATTTACTGTCTGTTTTAATGTGAATTTATTAGTAGTAGCTGCTATCTCATTAAAGTTCGTCCATTTCCATCGGCTAGACGTATCATGATCACCATCATATGAATTAATCATATGAATTAAGTGCCAATATTATATCTACTTCTCTGTGGATCATGTCTCGTTAAAACTAACTAGTGTAAAAAAGGCAGAGTAATTCTCATATAAAATTGATCCAGTGATCTGAAAACTACACACGTAAAATAAATAAACTGAAAGGATTCCATTGATTAGAAAACTTCCTGTGTTTTCATCGATATTTATTTCCGCTTAATAATCTATATTAAATATAAAATGCTAAGCAACTTGACGTAAACAACTGATAAGATACTACTGGATGAATTTATTTTATACACAAATGTATAAATATATGCAATGACGGCGTCAATTAGGTAAATACTTGTCATGTCTGGTCTGGTTAATTCAATGTTGACTTGACTCACTTTTCCTGCGCTGATTTCAAAAGTGAATCCCATACGTTTGATTCGGAAAAATCTGCTACAGTTTGTTCTACGAGAATGAACATGAACAAGCCGATCACTCTTTGCACCGAGTTCCATTCTACTTTGCTTGTTAACGAGTAAAGTACGACAGTTTGCATCAGTGATTTATATGAGTGCATAGTTGATGGTAGCATTGTTGAATGGAATTTTATTAATGATGCGATTCTCACGGAAGCAATGGATTGAAAATGGTCATTTTTCTTTTTCATTCACCTATATAAAATAGAAAACTGTTCCTATTGTAATTGGCAGTAGTAGTGGTTTAATTTTAATTGATGCGTAGGCTTAAAATTCCCATGCTTCATGAATCCCAGTGCAATGGTTGGTTTGTAAATGGAAGAAATATTTGCACACATTATTGTTCCGGTGGCATTAGGATTTAAAATGTTATTTACTGGCTGAATACAGTTCATTTGTAGAAAAAAGAAATAAATGCACAAAAAATTAACAGTTGGACATTTGTAGTTGCTTTTGCAAACTCTTTTTCCTCTCTCTCTCTCTCTCAATACATTTTTTATATTTATGTGGTAATCGCAGACTGTAGGGACTAAAACTGTATTTATTTCATGCTTTTGTAGAAAGAAACCATTACTTTCGCAAACCACACTCATTCAGTTTTGGCCAAGAATTGAATTTAAGATGGGTAGTTGAAAGTCGTTAAATTGTTAAATTCTTTTTGAATTTAGATCTGGTTTGTAGAACTTCAAGCTAATCTGGCACCTTGGTTGACCAGTTCGTGTTGCATTGTTCAGCAGTGTGAAAAAATTGCAGTAGATTATTTGTTGCACTAACGAACTGGTGTTGTTCTGATTTCAAGGGTTAGGAATTTTCGCTATCGTTGTATTGAACTGAAATTCCATCTGTTATGGTAAATACAAGTCTGACTAATTTGCACATTTGTGTACATTAGTTGAAACAGTGGTGTTGACCTATTATTGAATCCATGCCAATTTCACGTTTGCAAAACCAAACCACAGTCAACGCTCAACTTACTTACTACAGTTTTTAAACCCGCAGAATTTCTGGCCTGCAAAAATTAACATTATGGTGTTTGCGTATACATGATATGCAAAACATTACACACATTGCCGGAAGAGTGGTAGTTTATAGCATAGTGTGTAGTAGTAAATAGTAAATCAATACTACATTGGAATAGGACGTCTGGAATTTCATTCAATTTTGGAGATCCTTTTAGCTTTGTTCTTATTTGGTAGCTAGTGAGTTTGAAAAAAGTTCACATTTGGCGATAGTGATGATCCATGTGAAATATTTAGAGCTATAATAGGACCATAGTGATGATTCGACTGTATGATGTAATGACAGGTGTTTTGTTCTAGCGTGCATCCTTCATTTCTTCATTTGCCTATCTGATGGAAACTGCACGATACGGGGAATTCAATCACTTGTTCAGCAAATTATTTCCTTGCTCACATGTCATGTGTTGAATGAATTACAGTGCAATTACGTAATCCAAAGATTAGAGCTCGTGCATTGTTTTATCTAATTTGCATAATATCTAGCATCTTCTGTCCCTTTTTTTCTTCTATTCGTTTAGGGCAGGAATCTTATGTCTATATTTGGAGTACCCGTCACTGCCTATTGCATTCACTCACTATCATATGGGTTGATAAGGAAAGTGAATATTTTCGCGACTCTCTGCGATTCAATTGAGGATAGTAATAGTGAAGTTAGTAGGGTCTGCCTAAAACGTGCCATTTTATCACACAAGAATATGCTCAATCTTTTTTAACAACTATGAGCAAATTGCTATTATTTCTTGTAAAATCTTTCACACTTGGAATGAATTTTGAGACGTCGCAGTCAGTTCATGCAAACAGTACACTAGGTAAAATCATTATATATTATTATTAGGATTAAGGAGACTTGGTATATATATATATATAATGTCCTTTCTTAGTTAGCTTGTTATTTCAACATGTCCTTCTCTAATAGGCTACATATCTGTCTTGGTGGATTTTGACAGAAATTAATGTCATAATGATAAAACCATACAGTGAGGGTGTGTGCATGATTAAATTGGCCAGCTCTGACTGGCCAGTAGAGCTCACGCAGCTTCCAATCACCTTATTTGTGATGTGTGATGTGCAAATTGTGTGACCATTATTAATTGGTCCAATAGAAAATCCATTTTGCATGTATTTCGTATTTTGTGTACTTTTAATTTTCAATCTAAATGCTAAGGTGGTGTTTGTAATTTTGTAAAGGCAGGCGCTGTCTGTATTGTTGTATTGGCTATGAATTCAATTCATTGTGATTGTGTGTATTATTATGTTTACATGCTTTTTGATCCGCGCACGTATTCAGGCAGCTCGTTATCTTATAGAATTGCCCAATTCTTCTAGTTCTGTCGTTTAATTTTCCTAAGAAAGAGGAGAATACTTTTTTCCTGTCATTTCGTGTATGATTTATGTGTAAGTTGATGCAGCTGCTAAATTTGTGCGTTCAGTAGAGTAAATACTGCACGACAAAATTGAATCTTGCTGTGGTTTATTTTGGACGAATACACTGCATAATAATATGAAATGAAGTGGATGAAAAATCCCAATTTCAGGAATAAATATTGTTACATAAAAGTACGCATTTTCTGTCAAAAGAAAAAACTTTTTTTATGTCATGATGGGAAATGAAGCAAGCAGAAATGTGAATCTTTAACGATATAGACAGATTGGGTGAAGCGAATGGACTGCGGCGCAAGACAAGTCTCATTTTGACGTTATTTATGGTACAGTGGTGGTGGAGAGGATGATAATAGAAATAGTTAGTAACACCACTGTCTCTTGTTCGGATTGTAAAGCAATCATTTGAAACATTGTGCAGAATATAAATGCCGTATAGATTGTATTGCATATTGAAATTGTCTCTCTCTCTCTCTTCGTCCAATCATTGCCACTATTCATAATTACGTCGTGTGGTTGCGCAAAAAATGTGTGCATGGTTGAGTACCAATGGTTTTATGGAAGTATTCAAGCGAAAACAAACGGCTGAGATGTAAAAAGTGTTTTTTTTTCTTTCACGGAGCTTTAACATTACTAACTAACTAACTCATAGTGCAAATACATTGTTGCTACACACTACAAGATGAAATCAATAGGTTGGATCGTAGCTAATAGTGGTGTGCGTTCATTTAGTAGCGTCGTTACAGCAATTAATGGTTTTATGTTTGCTACTTTGCACAAAATTTTGCCTTGGTTGTTTATGAAAAGAAAATGAATGAGAGACACTCGTTTTCATGATGATATTTACGAGAATATAACATTGGGAGTTGGACTCAAATTTGACATGTTTTGAAAATTGTAGATAATGTCCTCTGTCGTTCATCAAGGACTGATTAGTTAGTTGGTTGCCTATCTAGTTAGTTAAAGATGTAATTTTTTGCCTTTCTGTATTAGATTAATGATCGACTTGTGAACATTAATTTTCTATAGTTTGACATTATGCAATATTTTGTTCTGAGTGTTGGCAGTAATCCGTAATGAATACGAATAAGAAGATTATACTTGAGTCGAATCCATTAAAGAAATCCCGCTAAATTTTGCGTACCTTTCTGTGTTATCGATGTACAGGAGAGTATGCCCAGTACTATTTGCAACAAACGGCTGAAACTATACTATAATCACACCACAAATTGGAATAAAAGTAGACTAATTTTGAGATGTGGATGTGAGTGAGCATTATTATGTCGTTAGAATTGTTATGTGATCATTTTTTTGTGCTTTGAACTGAAAGTTATTTGAACAAGCTAAGCATTTGCACATAGAGTCTCGTGATTTTTGTGCTATTGTGAGCATTGATGGACTTGTTTACAAAGACGTGGATTTTAGAATATTTGAAAAAGGAGACACTTTTATGAAAAGCAATAATAATAATATTGAACTTCTCAAATGTCAGGATAATATTGTATGGCAATTGGTAGGATTAATATGGACTGTAGGGCGCCTCACTTCCTGTACTTTTATATGTTGCACCATTGTCATTTGTCATCACGTCTAATGTTGTATCTCTTGTACTGTTTGTTTGCTATTGATGCATGATTTTTAACTAGCGTCCAAAAAAGATGGTCAGCTTATCGCAATAAATGCGCATCTACTGTGCATTTTATGGTGTGTGTAATTGTAATCACTCCATTAGCTCTCTGTAGTCATTATAATGTTATCATGACTGCATTCTTGTTCATAACAATTCTTATGATTGTTTATATGTTTTTTACAGCAGTTGACATTTCGTGTCCTATTCATACATGCACCAATAGTTAGTTAGCTAGTTTGTTAGTTAGTTACGAAGTTGTTTGTTGTTTTTGCATCATGAACTACGCACAAAAGGTTAGTTTTTGGTTGTACTAGTAGTCCGTCCACTTGTGCAAATGTAAGACTGATGCTTTAAACTGGCTCCATCGATTTCATATTTCATTGTTCAGCGAACCAATCTAATTCATCTCACCTCAGACGCATAGTTACTTATAGTGCATATATGCAGCTTCATTTCATATAGTTACTACAATATGAACAGCAAAAAAAAGACAAATCAAGCAACTTTCCCATCTAAAACATTTATTAGGTTCGTGTTTTCTTGTTCTGTGGAGCATGAATCAGTAATACACAACAATGTGTTTGGACTCGTGAACTATTTGGTTCAGTTTTTTTTCTGTACATGGCATGTTATAGATTATAGGATGCCGAGTTGAATAATATATAATAATCATATAAATTAGAACATTAGCGGTGGTTGGTTTACTAGTAAGTAGTAGTTGCATGTAATCCGACTCCTTAATAATTAAGTAGGCTTGGAAAGATAAGATGAGAAACTGTCAGCTAGTCTTATTGTCTTTTCATGTAACATAAAGAGAGAGGTTTTTAGACTCTTTGTATCGTTTCTTGAAATTGAAGCTATCAGCTGACACTGAACTGAACCACTACTAATGTATTAACTATAACCAACAATCATTTTGGCATGCTTAGATTTCTCTCACAGCCTTTGATAATTTGTATCAAGGAATGAAAAAGATTGCGGCATCATAAAATCTGAAAAATCATGGTGAAAATGTAATGTGCACATTAGTGACAACTTAAAGAACGGGCATGGCAAAATTGACATTCAAAGCTGACAAGTAATTTTTACTACTCTTTTGTTGTGCATTAGTAATTATTATTATGCAAATGATACGTGCGATAATGGTTGTCATACGAGACTAATGTTCAATTCCAATGCTAATGCGTAATGTGCTAAGAGTAAGTAGTGAGTTGTAAAAAAGGAGTTTTTTCAAAAGAAGGAGCTATAGTTATTTAGTTAGAAGGGTGATCGTACTATGCTATTTGTATGTAATGTTAACTTTGTTTGGTCTTTCGGTGATAATGATTTTTGTGCCTGCATGAGGATCATTATTGTCATACTCAAGTTACAAGTATTGCTATTTGGTGAGCCAACATTTTACTAACAGTGGTGGTAGATGATTTTTTTAAATGTCAATGAGTATTTATTTATGAGTTATTGTGTCCTCTGATTTATTATTGATGGAAGTTATAGTTTGTTGGTTGTTGTTGTTGTTGCAAGAACTATGACTATGCCTAACCCCCTTTTTGATTCAAGGCAAATTGATTCCAATTGAGTTGATAGAAAGAACAGTTACATTATTATAGTGGTTACTTGGGGAGTTAAAAATGAACGTTTTGCACAGTCAATCTATTTTATTGGGATGCCCTTCCCCACCGCGTGTCCTGTAGTTGTTCACCCTACGAAAAAAACGTGAAGAACGTAATAACGTGTTTTTGTTTTAGGGCCTGTTTTTATATTGGCTTCTATGTGCTCACAGTTTTATTAGAGTGGAAGATTGATTTTTGTTGCTTGAACTATAACGATTTGTTATTTTCATTTGGAATGACATCCGTATTCTGTGTGTACTTATAGTTAGCGATGCTATATATGTATATACTGTTACTAGCACTGAGTAAATAGCAAGTTAAGTATCCAAGTATTCATTTAAAATGATCATAATGTGTTAGCTTAAAAAATTTGCTATGGAAATGTCATTTTTTATGAACTAACTAACTATGGAGCTAATGAAGCCGATCCATACTCCAAACCATATAAGTTTGTTGGCACATTTTTTGGTGTCGTACTGTTGTTTTTAGTAAAAAATTTGGACATTGTGTTTGCTAATGTGTGTAGCATACGTCATTTTTTATTTGAGTGACTAACTGTTCTACCCCGTATTCACATTCACGCTGACAAGCGATAATGAAGGAATGACCTTTTTTTGGTGTCAGACACATTGCATGTTCACAGAAAAGTGATACTGTGATATAACCTGAATGGATTATTGATTGGATTTGGATACAGTAACTTGTGCGAGTGAGTATACAGATCAATAGGCAATTTTCTTGTGTGTTGTTTGCCGTTTTTTTGAAATATCATTACCAATGACGGTGGTGGTCATAAAATGTAATATAATGTGTGTGAGAGTGCGAGAGAGAAAAAAAGGTGCTAACTGTACTAACTGAAGGTTGAGTTATTTGAAGTCTCCATTAGTTGCAAATTTATGTGCATTACATTCACAGTCTGAATTGATTCAGTAAAAGAAGCATAATAGAGGTTCTAGAGTCTCGAGGCAGATTGTTAAAAGTTTTTTCTCTTCTGACTCTGTGTTATTCACTTGGCTTGAATTAGACTGTGGTCGCCATATCTTCAGAAAAAGAGAGAGAGATAGCAAAAAAAGAGTAACGTACGTAATTGTGATTACGTTCCATTCTTTCTCACTGGTCAAGTCATTCATATATTGAGCATTCTTTACACACCTACCATATATGATGAGTGAGTAGTCTCACATTCTTTTGTAATTTATCTTTTGTGGTAAAATGGCACTCATGATCAGATGGGGTGGATATATGGACTGGATTCTTTCATTGCAAATGTACTACTAACTAAATGGGAATACATGGGACAGTGATAGTGGAGAGTTAGTTTACTAGTATATTATAGAGGAAAGGGAGGTTTGCCTAGCGTGTTTGCAGCCATGCCAGATGAACAACATGAATTAAGAAGTGTTCAAAAGGGAAGAATATTGCATTATACACTTTTGAGCACGTAAAATGTTATACTCCTCACTCACTCGGACTACTACTAATGGAATGCTTAGAGGATTTAATAGAGAGAGAGAGAGAGGATGAGAATTGCGTGGAAAAAGAAGAACAACAAGAGTCAAAATCTTACCTGTGCTCACGTTTCTTTCATGCAAAAGTCGTGTGGTATACTTTGGTAGGAGTTGGTTGGTTAGTTAGTTGGTTCAACTCACAGTCAGTCGGTAAAATCTAGTACTGTACATTATTATCCGTGTTCAGTGACTGACTATATTGTGCATATAATGCGCTAGCTAGCTAACTAACTAAACAAGAATCAAGGAGTTCTATATGGCTGTGCATTCATCACAACTGTGTGTGATATGCGAGAATTGCAGATTCTGCTGACTTGAGTGAGCTAAGGTTTTTTTATTTTATGTAAACTCTGTTGAACCACAAACGTATGGACTCATCTTCGTATGCACTCTTTGGTTCGCATTGACAGGCCAAGGAATGAAAAGCAAAGTGGAGTACTGTATGCAATATAATGCATATATATATATATTTAATGTATGAAGTGGCGAGAAACTAACTAACCAAACAGGATTTAAATATTTATGCTGGGAGTGTGAGAAGTTTTCCCGTCATTTAACTATTGCATGTTCTGTTGGCTTAACTTACTGTACAACACTTGACTCGCCATTCCCGAGCCACAATAATAGACATGACGATTAGTCACCGATGTGGAAAAAAACAAAAGTATGCAGACACTTGAGCTTTATTTCCTTGCAAACAGTGAAACATGTCATGTCATTACAATAATAAGGTGCAGAGGCATTCTCCACTCACACATGTTTGTTAGTTGTATCCCATGTGTACTAAATATGTAGTGTTATTTTTTGTGTACAAATTTATTGTGCTTTTAGGTTTGCATATCCTTGAGGTTATTTTTTCTGACAAAGGCGGAGATCATCAAGTGAAAAACTTGCATCTGTCCATCTGCATTATTCCGCATGTGTATGGCAAAATTGTGCACTGTCTGATGACTTTGATGATGTAGGATAATGAATGATTGTAGGGCTTTTAGTGATGTTAAATAACTGGTCGGTCTGGATTTACGTGCATATTGTACAGTGCAGTTGTCGGTTTCCGCAAATCTGTATGCATGCATGGACCAGCTATGAATGAAGATTGCACAAGTCTTCCTGTTTTGAATCAAATGTAGATAGTCAAATATTTATGGTGGACTTAAACATATGTAGATTGTGAATTCTATGTAGGGTACATTTGTACCGTTTATTTTGTTTGGCATTAATACTGAATGTATGGAAGAACCATAGCCATATGATGTTTGAAGTATGCTGGGGTGTGGGAAGTTAGTTGGAAAAGCGTTTGATTGACGTTGTATTTATTTTTGACTTTTGCAGGAGAATGAGAATCAGTTGATCCATCAAATCTGGTGGTAGGTGTCAAAACCTTTCACCGCAATGTGGACATCAACGTTTTCGTTGGAGCTTAGTAGAAGCCTCTACATTGTAGTAGCCCTATTGGTGACTTCAGGATGGTGCTTTTCACCTGGGTCCCATATAGTGGCATCATTCAGCGACCCTATAGGAGAAAATAGTACTGTAAACAATCATCTCGTGGTCCACAAAGAGACGGGCATTCTGTACGTGGGGGCCGTGAACAGGATTTATCAACTGGGCTCCAACCTGAGACTCTTGTCATGGAATAAGACAGGCCCAGCGGAGGACTCGACCGAGTGCTCAGGATTTCAAGACTGTCCTGAGAAGGCGCAGATCACACTCACGAACAATGTGAATAAGGCTTTGGTGGTGGACTACAGTCGAGCTAAGCTGATTGCTTGCGGGAGTCTGTACCAAGGAGCCTGCTGGATTCTTGGGTTGGACAATGTGTCCAAGTCTGAGACCGGCATTGTGAGTGAACAAATTGTGGCCAATAATGAGACTGCGAGTACTGTCGCCTTCATTGCACCGGGACCTCCTAACCCACCTGCTTCCACGGTGAGAAGAATTTAATACTTGGGAAAATTGGGGTTCTTTGTTGTGCTCAGGTTGATTTATTGGTGGACATGATATGATTTATATGATGGGTGGAAAGTCTGCCTTTTTTCGTTCAGAAAGTAGGTTATGTCAGCAATTTACACACTGGATAATGTTGACAGGGCATTATAAAGGTAGAATTGAGTATGTAGGGCCACCAGGTTGTGCTAGTCGTGCTTTTATTTGCGAGATTTATTGTGTGGGTGGCTGGTGGGAATAAAAATAGATGAGGCTTGAGGGAATATTTGTGTCCTTTTTAAGGATACTTTATTCTCTCAGATTCGTGAAGCTGATTGTTGTAATGAAAGCAAAAATTCCCACTACACCCTAAAGTGTCTGATGAGATGCATGGGTACCTGATTTGGGAAAGATGAAAATGCTAAAGCAAAACTGATGACAAATTTCAGGTTCTGTACGTGGGAGTGACCTATACCGGGAACTCGCCATACCGCCATGAAGTCCCAGCCGTTTCTAGTCGAAGTCTTAGCCCGAAAGATAGTTTCGGGATCGTTACCACGGGTGTGTCCTCCGGCACGAAAATGCACATTAGCATGCGAGACCAGTACCCCATCAACTATGTGTATGGATTCAGCTCTGAAGGGTTCTCATATTTCATCACAACTCAGAAGAAGGACACTGGAACGAATGACCCCTTCATTTCCAAGTTGGTCCGTGTCTGCCAAAATGACTCCAACTACTACTCGTACACGGAGATTCCCCTGGAATGTGTGAGTGACACGACGGGGAACAAGTTCGATTTGGTCCAGGCAGCTTTCGTGGGCAAGCCGGGCCCAGATTTGGCTAACCGGCTGGATGTGACACATTCTGATGATGTACTGTTCGCTGTGTTTGCACGAAGTGATCCACCGGGTAGCTCCACTCCGGGTCATGAAAGTGCGCTCTGTGTGTATTCTCTCAAGTCGATTCGACGAAAGTTTGTGGAGAACATTCAATTGTGCTTCCAAGGGACAGGGAATCGGGGTCTAGGATTTATAGCTATTAGCTCTCCTTGTGTTCCCACTGTGAGTTAAATTATTTGGATTTTATGAGGGGTTTCCTGGGTTTGCTTATTGGGTGGATGTAATAATATGAGATGTTGGTTTGTTGTGCAGAAATTGAAAATTATTGAAGAAGATTTTTGTGGAATGGATGTGAATACACCATTGGGTGGGGAAAAACCAGCGGTAGCAGTTTCTGTATTGAATTTTACAACTTTGTTGACATCTGTTGCTGCCACGTCGGCAGGGAACTATACTGTGGCTTTTCTTGGCACAGCCAACGGTCATTTGAAAAAGGTACATGAGAGTCTGTTAGTTGGCTGTAGGGTAGAGTTTGAATGCTTGTGTTGTGTTTGAGTATGTTATTGATTTGATTGAATTTTGATAGGTTGTTGTGGAGAGCCCTAAATCGGGTTCAGAGTACGCGGACTTGACGATTGATGCGAATAGCAGCGTGAATGCGGACATGTTTTTTGATCCTCAAAAATCTCATTTGTACGTGATGACGCAGAAAAAGGTACGTGTGGATGGAATGAAGTTCGCATTATTCACTAGTGTTTTCTATATAGTAGAAAGTATAGAAGTGAGTGGGCTGTGTGTAGTATGTATGGATGGTTTGATTACTTTTGTTAGTTAGTTAGTAATGGTGGTGTTTTTATTGGCATTGTATTAACGTGTGATTTGTATTTTCACTTTCTACAGCTCTCCAAAGTGTTGGTTCATAATTGTTCCGAGTATACGACTTGCAATGAGTGTGTTGAAGCTGGAGATCCGTACTGTGGGTGGTGTTCACTCCAAAACAAGTATGTGGGGAATTATGATGAGGATGAGAGTAGTTTATTTGTTGGATTGTATATTTTTGTAACGCTTTCTAGACATGAATCTAATTGATTTACACTTACGCCTACAGGTGTACACTAAAAAGCAACTGCCCAAAGATCAATAAAAATTCAGAGCTTTCACTCTACTGGATATCCTATAAAAGTGGTCAATGTACGCGAATCACAATGGTTAACCCAAGTCAGCTTCAGAGTTCAACTGCCCGCACTGTGAGTACTATAGCTAGTTAGTTAGAAATATATAGTACAATAGCTTGTTAAAAGCTGTTGTCGAGGTGAAATCATTTCCCTGTTTTCTGTCAGTCATCATTGTTCTTGTGTGTGCTCTGTAGTTGTCCATCAGCATTGATCATCTGCCAACTCGATCTGGGGATTTTTGGTGTGTGTTCAGTTTCACGAATGGGAAGACTTTGAAAACTCATGCTAATATCACTACCAATGGCGTTACCTGTTATACACCACCTACTTCAGATCTGCCTCCAATTCCAACTGCTCAACGTAAGTTCATCGACGTTTGTGTCATTGAGTCCTTATAGATGATGTATGCAATAGCTTATGCTTGCCAAGATCTTAATTTTGTATGGATTCATCGTTTGATTTACAGATAATTTCACAGCCACCCTCTCAGTTCGTATGTCTCAAGGAGGTGGAGCTCCGAATGACTTTGTAGCTACTGATTTCGTATTTTTCGACTGTAATACTTATGCGACTTGCACATCTTGTGTGACCTCCCCATTCCCATGTGACTGGTGTGTGGATAAACATAGATGTACGCATGACACTGCAGAGAATTGTCGAAATGATATTCTCGTCACTGGATTGAATGTAAGGATGAGAAATCTTTGGGTGGATTGATGGATTGTGAATGGAAATTAATGTTTGAGTTGTGTATGGATTGACAGTAATCTTATTTTGTGGTTGGTTAAACAGAGAGTTGGTCCAAGTATTAGAAGTGGTCCTGGATTCTGTCCCAGAATTAATGCGACAAATGGTTCATCTGAAATTCTTGTACCATACGGTGATCTCAAACGAATTCAAGTGAAAGTGGATAATATAGCGGTATGGAAAGTTGTATGGATTTTTTGTTTTTTAGTTAGTTGGAATGAAGTGTAGAGAATTGGACTGATGATAATGATGTTTATTTTGCAGCAACAAATAATTGTTCAAACGCGATTCTCATGCCAGTTCAATATTGAAGGACGCGTGACAGCAGCTAATGCGAATCTAGTTGAAAATACAATATACTGTGACGCCATTCATTTCAACTATAACTCACCAGCACCGAATATCACTGTCCCATTTGCTGTGGTCTGGGGTGGGGGAGAATCCAAGTCATTGGATAATCCTGATAACATTCACAGTAAGTTTTTCTGATCTATTATGGTTTGTTTGCTATCGCGTAGGCATTTATTATCCCTTGACACACTATTAATAATGTATGACATGTTTTGTGAACCAACAGTTGTCACTTACCGGTGTCCCGCAATGGCTGATAATTGCGGCATGTGTCTTGCCATGAACAAAAAGTATGGTTGTGGATGGTGCCAGAGCTCCAGTAAATGTCAAGTGAGAGACCAGTGCGACAATGGGATGGGCGTCTGGCTGAATCGAAATAAAACTTGTCCCAATCCTGAAATCCATTCGTTCAAGCCATCGTCAGGACCATGGGAAGGTGGTACAAATGTCACCATTGAAGGAATCAATCTTGGGAAAACTTTTGACGTACGTATACCGCCAGTTGTGTTATTGTATTGTCCATGGGAATTTCATGAATTTTTTAGTACTATTGACTAAGTGTCAACAGAAAGTGAAGGGGAAAGTTTAAGGGAAGTGTTGGGACTGGGGTTATGATTGTACGCTCTGATAATTTGCCGATCCTCTTCAATTATTGATTAAAGTTCTTTGCTGGGTTTTATAGGATATTTATAGTGGAGTAACTGTTGCTGGAGTTCCCTGTGAACCATACGCTCATCTGTATCAACAGACTAGAAGAATTGTGTGTCGATTGGATGGCCCTGGGAGCAAAGAACCTAAAACTGGTCCCATTATTGTCAAAGTAGCAGATTTTCGTGCAGAATCTTTGGAAAAATTTCGATTTGTAGATCCCAAAATTACTGGGCTTAGTCCTACTAAAGGTCCTAAGGCTGGTGGTACTAGACTCACTATTTTTGGAGAACATTTAAATGCTGGTAGTCATGTCCAAGCTTTTGTGAATGGAGTGCCATGTTCTATTCTTTCGTAAGTGCAAAAAATTTAATGCTGTTTGATCACATTTGTTGATTTGGCTAGTACATAACCTGAGCGTTATATATATATATATTTATCAATGTAGAAAATCCCGAAAAAAAGATCGACTACAATGCCGTACTGGAGAAAGCTCGAGAACTGGTGAAGGAGACATTGTTGTGAAATTTGATGAAAGTGATATAGTATACACGGCTGGATTCACTTATGTAGACAATCCTGAGATCATTTTAGACAGCGTGAGAAAACAAAAATATTTATTTCACTGTCTTATGATATAACAAAGTCATTTTCACGGGGTTCTAACTATTGTGTTCTGTATTTGTTTAGCAAAAGCCATTGAAAAGTATTCCTGCTGGTGGAATCAATATTACCGTAGAAGGAAAGAATTTTGATATCATTCAGGATCCTCACATCTATGTCATTTTCAATGATCGCACGTTCTTAAGTGTGAGTTGAACACTCATTTGTAGGCATTACAAGAACTATTTACGAATGTGGTTTATCATGAATCAATTGTTTTCTATTACAGTCATGCAACATCTCCAGCAACGATACAATGTTTTGCTTGACTCCTTCATTCGAAGATGTGGAACCCAGTTTTGTCAATTCAGATGCTAAAGATGGATTCCTGCGATTACCCTATGGCTTCATTCTGGACAGTGTAAATTACACTGAACAGAAACCAGAAGAAGATCACGACTTCTTATTGTTCCCTAATCCTTTCTATGAGCCTTTTGAAGCTACCAAATACAAGAGCGAATACTTGACTATTAATGTATGTTGAAACAAACTTAAGAAAGGTTCTCTTTCGGAAGCTAACAGGTTCAAAGCTAAACTAATTTATTGGATTAATATGGTGTTTTTCAGGGAAGGAACTTGAACTCTGGGACTGATGATTCCGATCTGGTTGTAATGATTGGTAGTGGTATTTGTAATGTCACCTCATTGTCACGAAACCAATTGACTTGTAAGCCACCAGGCTCGAAACCACCAGACATTGATGAAAACGGTTGGGAGGATCGATCCAAAGCGCCAAGTGTGAAGGTAAGCTTGATATATTATTGCATAAGAATAAAGGTTATGATATCATGGTGATTTGGTTTGCCAGTTTTATAAAGAGGTTGAGTTTCTGTTTGTAGTAACTAACTAACTATCTTTGTCCATGTGACATTGATTTGATATAGGTGAAAGTGGGTGAACATTTGTCATACATGATTGGACGTCTCCATTACGACCATCTGTCAGTGGGAGACTTGCCACAAAAAGTCATGTACCTTATGATTGCGGGCGGTTGTTGCCTTCTCGTGATATTCATCATTATTCTGATCGCCTACCGTCGTAAATCCACGGAAAGTAACCGTGTGCTCAAGAATATGCAGGAACAAATGGACGTGCTGGAACTCCGTGTTGCTGCTGAATGCAAAGAAGGTGAGAAAAAAAGTTATTTTTTCAGTTTGTCAACACAAGGATGCCAAATGGCATTACTTATGCACTAAAATAATAAATTAGTAGTGAGTTAGGAGATGATATATTTTTAAGCGATAAATCATGAGAGAAAGAAGAGATTTCTATGTTTTCTGGAGCTCATTTGTGTGCAAATCATGTATATGTCATCATCCATGGGTTTCGCAAACTATAGAGATTGGAGTGGATGTATGTGTCTATATGTGTGTATATATATATGAGTGTGATTTTTTTTTAGCATTTGCTGAATTGCAAACCGAAATGACGGATTTGACTGGAGATGTGACCACAACCGGCATTCCTTTCTTAGACTATCGAAACTACTCAATGAAAATATTGTTCCCCAATGGAGAAGACCATGCAGTTTTGCAACTGGAAAGACCCGAGTTACAATATAAGGCTAAGGGGTTACGCCATTTTGGTCTTCTTATTCTAAACAAGACTTTCCTTCTCCTTTTTATTCGTACTTTGGAAAACAATCGATACTTTTCTATGAGAGACAGGTTAGTTTTTTTGGGAATACTGTTGTTTGCATAACAATATTAAAGCTGGTAAGGAGTGTAGTAACTGAAATGTTGTTTTTCTTCGTGTATAGAGTCAACGTTGCTTCTCTCATTATGGTCTCCCTTCAAGGAAAAATGGAGTACTGCACAGATATATTAAAAACTCTGTTGGCTGACTTGATTGAAAAGTCAATGGAAAGTAAAAATCATCCGAAATTGCTGTTGAGACGGTACGTGTACTGGAATTTATAGATTGACTTAATATGATAAAGTTGAATTGTAAATGCGGAGACTAATAAATGACCTTGTTATTTGCATTTAGAACGGAAAGTGTTGCCGAAAAGATGTTGTCAGCTTGGTTCACATTTTTGCTTCAAAAGTTTCTCAAGGAATGTGCTGGTGAACCACTGTACATGATGTATCGAGCCATTAAACAACAAGTGGACAAAGGGCCTGTGGATGGAATTACAGCTGAAGCACGTTACTCCCTTAGTGAAGAGAAATTGATTCGACAGTCGATTGGATATAAACCAATGGTATTTTTTTTCCGATGTTTTTGGAACTTAATTTTAAGAATGGATATAAATGTAGAATGGATTGTGTGATTGATTTATGATGATGTTTTCCAGACCGTATTTGTATCAATGTCACATCAAACCACGTACATGACTGGTTTGGATCTGAATCAAGAGAACACTGACGTTCCAGTGAAAGTATTAGATTGTGATACTATAACTCAGGTGAAAGAGAAATCCTTAGATACGATTTACAGAGCCACTCCGTTCAGTCAGAGGCCTAGGAAAGAGGATCTAGACCTTGGTATGAAACTTGGACTAAGCGAATTATTTTTATAGCATGTATAGTTTTTGAAATAGTAGAAAAGTGAATTGTTTTCTTCATTTAGAATGGAGAACGGGCAACAAAGGTAGGCTCATTCTCTATGATGAGGATAGTACGTCGAAGACTGAAGGAGAGTGGAAAAAAGTCAACACACTAAGTCATTATAGAGTAAGGCATTTGTTGTGAAACACAATGGTTGGTTACTGAGAAACTGTTTTAATGGCCGATTTTTCTAATTGGTGAATGTTGTCTTATTAGGTGCCAGATTCTGCGTGTCTCACATTGGTACCCAAGCAGTCGTCAATGTATAATTTGTCGATTCTTTCGGAACGGTCCGAAAAGTCTCACAAGTATGAAACATTGAACTTGAGCAAGTACAACTCTGCAAGTCCACCGTTGAGCAGAGCAACCTCACCTTTAAATCATGATAGGGAAGGAGGACTTAAGGTATGTTCTATTGTTACTTTATTGTATTCATTCTCATCAGAAAGATATTATGGTTATCACCATAAAGTTTGCTAATGTTTTTTTTGCTTGTTACAGTTATGGCATCTTGTCAAACATCATGACAACGACAACCAGAAGGAAGGTGAGAGAGGGAACAAAATGGTGTCCGAGATCTACCTTACTAGGTTGTTGGCCACAAAGGTATGTATAATGTGATTTCCATGAGAAAATTCAATTAACTTTGGTATTTGGTTTATTGGTATTTCATTTGGTAGAGGATGAGGAGAATACTTACTTTTCTTTTCTGTTTGTGTCTGTAGCTCACATTACAAAAATTTGTCGATGATCTCTTTGAGACTATCTTCAGCACTAATCACAGAAGTAGTCCTCTACCCCTAGCTATCAAGTACATGTTCGACTTCTTAGATGATCAGGCTCTTCAACATGGGATTACTGATCCAGAAGTTGTTCATACATGGAAGAGTAATAGGTATGATTACTTGACTAATGCTAATTGGTTAGTAGGGATTGTACTAAAAGCAACAGAAATTAAAATAGAGCTGATTATTATTCATTATAGTTTGCCACTTCGGTTCTGGGTGAACCTTATTAAGAATCCAAATTTCGTATTTGACATTCACAAGTCAAATATTGTAGACGCTTGTCTGTCTGTAGTAGCTCAAACATTCATGGATGCGTGTTCCACCTCAGAGCATCGACTAGGTATGAAAATATTCCAAACTTTGTTTTGTTATGAAGACGGCGGAGCTGGATTCCTAATGTTTTTAATGAAATTCCAGGCAAAGATTCCCCAAGTAGTAAACTCCTATATGCTAAGGACATTCCAGCCTACAAGGAGTACGTTGAAAGATACTATTCTGATATTAAGACCATGCCTTGCATATCAGATCAAGATATGAATGCTATGCTGGCGGAAGAGTCAAGAGTAAGTAATCGGTTCAATTTTTAGAAGAGTAGAATGAAAAACTAGGGTGTAGGTCAAAGTTAACTAATACGCATGTATTTGGTTTGTAGCTGCACGTTTCGGAGTTTAGTACTGAAAGTTCATTGCTGGAATTGTACGCGTACGCTTCCAAATACAATGATCAGCTAATGATGTCCCTTGAAGAAGATGAGTTTTCTCAAAAGCAAAGATTAGCGTTCAAACTGGATCAAGTACATAACATCATGTCTTCGGATGGTCGTTAAAATAGAAGAAGAAAAACATTTTATTGTTCAGTCTGTCCCCCAACAATATTATAGCACTTTGTTTCGCATTTTGACTGAAAGTATCCAAGTACTTGAAACTTTTGGGTTAAGTAAAATTCACTGACTTGTGTATTTAAAGGACTCTGAGCAAGGAATCTACTACTGTATATTCAGCTACCAACAATTTTTTATCTATTGATATTTCAGTCAAGTATCAAAACCCAAAATATTAAGATGGATTTGTAACCTCCTAAGCAAGTATATGTGTGCTAACAAACATGTATACTTTTGCGTACTAACAAACTACTGTAGTGTAGACTAAATTAATATGTGAACATTGACTGGCTACTACTCATTCATTTTTACCGAAATACTTAAGCAAGGGTGTCAATGTGTAGTACACATGTGGACGTTTTATACTGTTCTTATGCAGAGTGTAAGTATTCTATGAGAAATTGATTCCTGAAAAACTTATTAATCATAAGTGTATTTATTGGCTGGTTGGAATGCAAGAGAAAATAGAATGTATAGTACATAGGCAGAGAAAGGAGCTTTAGCGTTTTTCTAAAAGCAACTGGGTATCTCAAACATTTTTGTTAACAATTTTAATGCAGTCTCTATACCTTGTAGCTAAGGTCTTTGATGACACTGTGCAGCAGGAATTCCAGCAAATACATAATTGTGAATATTTTTCTCGTTTTCATTTCCAAACTAACTAAATATGGCAGACAAGGCAGAGGCAAAAGTAGTTAAGATAGGAATTTAGTAGAATTTGCATGTGTGCAGCATTCCTAAATTGTCTTTTGTAGTACGAACTAAACTAGTGATGTTCTCCTCTCAAAAGTCTGATACAACTCAAGTTAGGTTTCCAAAATGAAATGCAGTCTATGAGTACGTTTTGTTACCTATTGCTCCACACTGGTTCACTAAAACTTGTGTTTTACAATATATATGCGCCTATTTATAATAATTGAAGAAAGAAACCGCATTAAAGTATCAATCTCATATCGCATTTTTGATGACTTGAAGAAAAGTAGGAAATTAGTCAATTGTACTTTTAGGGGAAATGTTATTTCATATTTTAAGAGAGGATGATAGGAATGGGCTTTATCGTTACAGGTTTTGAAGATCTGCAATTGAGTGGCAATGATTTTTAGCTTTTTTGAGGCACTGCTAGGTATACTCAGGAGTGGGAAATTTTCAAAGCATAATGTTTTCAAGTGCTATATTAGTTAATATTGAAGATTTGAAAAGGTATCGTTTTTGGCTAGCTGAGGAGTCTGTGCATGATATCAACGGAGATGGAAAACAAAATTCACTTACGAAATATGGCTACGTATACATGGTTAGGATCTGTTATTTGAACTTTTTATACCATTTGTTTACAACATGTAAGATAACATTAGAAATGTTTTAATAAGATAATATTATTGCATATTAAATTCTATTCTATATGCTAATAGTGTGAATGAACGGACTTGCATTAATGGGAGGTTAACGTGTAATAAGAATTCCTAAGAAAATAATGTTTACTTTACTGTCTACTGCTCTACATAAACAATATTAGTTTTGCATTCCGATCAGATCGACTTACAAAATAACGGTATCGTCTTGTACGCATTTTTTTGTTCGCAACCATAATCGTTCCTTTTTTCTCTTTCTGTAAATACGAATGTATGAGTTTTCTATGACATTGTTTGCATGAGTTCGCACACGCTTTTCTAATTCACGCAACACTTCAGGGAGTTGTTTGTGGACCCATTGTTTACTAGCCAACTGACTATATGAACTTAAAGTGTAGGCGAATGTTTGCCCCGATAGCTTTTTCTCCATACAGCGACAGAAGCTAATGCTAGGAAAGGGTATTTTTTCTAAATTCAAAAATTCTCACATGACCATACACACTTTCAGTGCTATCCATGCTCAGATGGTATATAACTAAGCCATTACTACTGTCAAACGAAAATACTGGCCATTATAAATCTCAAAACTTGAATCATACTAACTAAACTACTACACTAGTTTTTTAAAGTCAACTGTGTGGCAATATTTGTAGATACTCTCTTCCATAGTTTAAAAGGTAACATATTCCGGTTTGAAAGCTACAAAATGGGGTTGTAGGTTTTTAAACTGCCCGCGGAATGCTCATTCACGCAATTTATTATTTATTCATGTATGAAATGCCATTATTAAAAGTAGCTGGATTTATAAGTTGACTCTTTCCTTCCATCTTTTGATGATTGATTTTGTTTTGAACAAAAGGTTTCCGCTCACGTACAAATACATGTCGCAGTTTATTTAAAAGTGAGTAATTTATAGTGCTCCAGTGAGTATTATTGGAAATTTTCTAAATTTTGTTAAGCAGGATGTGTGGAAGTAAATTGTTGTACATGTGTGGGAAAACATGGTGTTGAACAAAATTTTTTCATATTGTCTGTGTCAATGTCAGTTACCAAAATGGACATTGTGTAGAATGCTTACACATTACCATATTATATTATTATTATTCTTTCTTGTTGTTACTGTTATGTGCTGCATGTAAAAAACCTGAACGTAAATACTACTAGTATTCATTGATTTCCATATGAACTATATGATACTTAGTTATAGTATATAGGTAATTGAGTGTAAACGAACTAAATGAAATCGTAGTTGTTCAAACTGTATTCTTGAAGGTTGATTATTATGTTCTTTTAGATTTTGATACGATTGTTAAGAATATTTAAAAGTACGGTAGAGAAACCATATGTTCCATTTTGTAGAGGATTTGTACCTATATAGAATCCGCAATTACTTTGTACATAGTGTACGTACAAATGGTTTAAAAAATGATGTGTGTTGTAAAATGTAAATATGTTTTGTACTTAACCCATAAATAGTATGATCATTTATCCTGGCTTACTTAAAAAGTTAGATACTTTTCTGTGTGTTCATCATTTATTTCGCGATCGTTGTTATTTCATAGATATATTATCTTAATATGTGCATGTATTTTCGTTGAAATTTAGAATGTACGCAGAGTTATTTTGATATTGTACATACACTTGAGTTAGTTAGTATTGCCAGCGCTTGGGAGACTTGGTTATAGCTGAAAAAATCTGTTATATTGCTATAACATGGTTTCCTTATGTGTTCTGCAAAGTTTTGGGCCATATAATATTACATACACCACTATACTAATGTTATGCATTCCCTGTCTTGAAAAAAGGTTTTCTACATGATTCACTTCAGGAAGAATTAGGATGATTGAGGCAAAAAAAACTGGAAAAAACCGTTTACCTGATTTTAAAATTAATTAAATCGATGCCTTCAATTCGCTCCGCTCACTATCAGTTGGCTCGAGTGAGTTTTTTCTGCTATCTTTGTTTAATTCAGAGCTGAAAGCATGCAACAATAAGGTTCTGTACTGGGCAATGGTTTTTGCATAGATGGACACCTTTTCTAAAAAATGCCATAAGCAAAGTAACATGCATGCATAAGCTTAAGCTATGTACTTACAGTAGTGCAGCTAAGAGAGAGTGAAATGAGGGTAAAGCATTGGTTTGTTAGTTTGTTTATTCCTTGACTTACTTCCACGAATACGCATTCTTGTTTTTGCTACTACTAGAAGAGAGAAGGTGAAAGAAAATACTGTGAGAAAAATAATACTACGAAAACGTTGGGTAAGGCAAGTGGGAAAGGTGTCATGTATCATGTTTTTGATAATGGATCCTTACTTACTTGTTTTGTAATATTACTTGCGTACTTTGAAAAAATTAAAAGCTCTGCGATTGAACCTTATGACATTGGTTTTGAAGAACAAGTCAAACATATAGTATAGATTGATTGTATGCTTGTAGGATTAAACATTTTTTTGCCAGGTCTCTTATTTGGTGTACTCCTGTAAGAGGAGGGTATGTGAAAAAAACTACTACTGATTCCGTATTACTAAATGTGTATTTGTATTTGGTGAATTGTAAACTGAAGAAGCAGTTTGGATCTATGATTATGTAATTGAGATATTATGAGAATGATGGATGATGAATGAGCATATTATTATAAGCTTCAGGGTTTCATGTCAAGTATAGAATTCTTGTATGATAGTAATTAATTAATTTACTGTATATGAGAGTGTCCACTTTTTTTATTATTATTTTTTAAACAAAGTATTAAAACGCTAGTAATATGAAATAATAAAAATGCAATATAAGAGAAAATTGGCAGTGAGTTGTTTCATTTACTTTCATTTGTCTTTGTATTTTGTCAGGTTCATATATTAGTATACATACTGCGTGTTGTGTTTAGGCGTGGAGCAATTAATCATATACTGCGATTATTAGTTTAAAAGAACTGTTTTACGTATTATTATTCGCACATTCATCCGCCTTTTATTATTCGTAATGATTACACAGTGATATTATAAAAACTATTTTACTTATTGTTATTAGTTCTTAGATGCATGCAAAAGTCTTCTTGGGCTTAATCATTTCGTATTTTAAAAAAATTCAGGGTTATTTGTTTCATATATATTGAAACATATTTTATAATTAATTTACTTGATTTTTTTTAGTTTGTTGATCATTCTAAAAAATGACTGCGACTTCTTTTAAAAAGTAGCTAAAAGGTATGAAGGCATCACTTCAATATTATTAACTAAAAGCGTCTCGCTCAATAATTAGATGAAATCATTAAATGGTCTCATTGACCCAAAATACCAATATCCAATTATATAGAGAGTAAAAAAATTCAAAATCGCAAAAATTCTTTGCTAAAATTAAAGCGTCATGCATGGTAAATTGAAGCTATCAAAAATAACTAAATAAATATTGAGCACGTGGCTGATCCTATTTTAAAATGTTCACCCTCACACAATGCGTCACAGCAATGGTTGATGAATCAGTTCATTATTAATGTGATGAACAATGCTAGATAAAATTCCGTTCAAAAACAATAAAATTGAATGCTCTTGAGACAATACCGTGAACGAGAAATCGCTCTTCGAATACAAATGTAGGACTCAAGTTATTTCACACGTGTGCTAAACGATGAAATAAAAAGTGCCCATGGTATAACTCACACAATCACAATACATAGCCGGGCGTAGCTAGGCTACTTACTGACCTACACCACCAGTCAGAAAAGTTGCCATATTAAAAAATAGTGGTCGATACTACTCATGGTATTTCCACAACGTCTATAGTGTATCCAGTCTCAAGTTCTAGCATATGAGGTGTGTCTTTCAGGTCGATGATTTCTCCATCAAAACTCAGTTTGAGCCTGTCCGGATCCAGTCCCATTTTTGCTGCATAATCATCCCTCAACTGTTTCATTGGGGTGTGAAGCTTGATTGGCAATTTTTGAGTGGTGCGAATTTTCTTCCCTTGACATTTTATGTAAATAACGTCCGGATCACTATAACTAATATTGTCAAGTTGAACTCGGGGATAACATTCCAGGATTTGTCCAACAGCTATGTCACAATCCTTGAGGATCATATGATCTTCAAATTCCTCATCATCCGACCGAAAGATCATTACATCATCCGGGCGTAGGTCCACTGTTTCTGCCAGTTTTTGACGCAATAGGGAAACCCGTTCGCTCTGAATAAAATTACAATTTATATATAATGTATACATATATAATACACAAGTAAAATCGTCGTGAAGAATTGGCTCGACAATTAATGAAAGAATCATGACAGTACCAGATCTAAACGGTATTTATGAACCTCAGCCTTCCATCTGCAGCGGATAAACATCAATTCCGGAATGCTAATATCGGGTTCTGCTTCTGGCACTGTCTGATGTTCAATAACTTCCACAATCTCAGGAGACGAATCCACTTGTTGCGATGTTGAAGGCTAAATTTTGAACACAAACTGTTATTACACTCACTCTCAGTTTATAAATACATGTGGAGAGTAATAGAATGTTTCAAAGGACCTCTTCAAAGTGTCCAGTGCGATGAGTAAGTATGGGGATTATTTCCTCTATTTCTCTATCATCATTGTCGGAAAAACAGCTAATAATTTCTCTGAAAAAATATAAAATTTCTGCACAACTCGCCGAATATACATGCATAAAGTTCTGGGCCTACAACTTCTAGCACGCGCGCCTGTAATCTATCTTGTACTCCATGCCCATACAAACCCAATTACATTGACCTTTGTCGTTTGACTGAAAAATACATGCAATCGAAATGAGAGTAAACTAAAAATTGCATGCGCTCACATTCTTTACTAAACAAATGTGATTCATTCCCAATTTTCATTTTAAACTCCATTTTCCTGTTTTTTAGGTACCGGGATGCATATAATTGTCAATTGTATGATCACATGTGTTGCAATCAAAATTGATCTAAAGTTACTTACGGTGAATCAGCCTTATATTCTTCTTCTTCATTCTTAATATATTCTTCTTCACTTGCTTCCTCTTTTTTCTTCTTGGCATTTTTCTTTAGTTTCTTACGTCGCTTTCTTTCAACATAATCTTCTCGCTTAATATTTGTGTGCATATCATATTGCTTTTGTTGCAAATTGTTGAATAGTTCTGGAAAAAGTAAAAATTTAAAAAACACATGCTAAACCAAAGGTATAATTATAGAGGACGAACCAGACTCACAGTTTACGTACATACGAACTACAACGGTTTTATTCTCTAGCATAAACTTAATATGTAATGTAAGGCTGAAAACTGCCCAGTTTATAAGATATTCTGCAATAGGGCTAGGACATCAGAAAAATCTTTTTGCTGGTCCCCGAGCATGTGAAAAATCAGTTATTACTTGTTATTCGTGTCGTGGAAAATATACATAGCTCAACTTTAAGCATGTAAATGTAAGTAAGAATGCATGAAAATCCTGCGTTTTTTCTGATTGCTCATGTGGACGGTCCCAAATTGCAAACGAGCAAACGGGATCTCAACGGAAAAAGATCTATTTGACCAATGAAATAAACGTACCAGAGAATATTTCAATCGAGCCACAAAAAGGTAGGCTGACATCAGCTGGATCTTCCACATCAGATACGTTCTGGGGTAGATCCTCACCCTGAGAGCAGTCCTTGGAAGACATTGCCAAAACTAACAAATCAAACAAAAATATTTCCTTGAGTATATCAGCCAACACTATGGATTGATAGATTGCCCATGAACTTTTTTTTAACGATTGATAAAAAATTCTGCAATGAACAGAGGAGCAAATATTGCAAAAATATTTCAATCCGAATATTGAGCAGAATGATCAACACTTAGCATTGTTTGATAACAACATAACTTTGCTATTCCGTATGTCATAGCAACTAGTAACGGACGCTGGGCATGACAGGAATAAATCTTCTGCGGCGTTCCACACTACTATCTTGCTGAGTGTTATAGTTAGGGATGTCAAATGGGACTTTTTTAATTTTAGACATTATCAGAATTTTTTATAACTGAAAAGCTATATTGCAAAGGTTTCCAATTTTCCTTGATTGCAACAAGGTTATTAACTAACTGGCACACACAAAGTTGCTAACTAGTAACTAGCTAAACTACAAATTACAAGTGAACTTTTTAACTATAAAATGGATAATGTTCCGTTGCCTCTCATCCCCAAGTCCCCAATGGACTTGCAAACTTCATTCATTCATTACTGTTCTCATCGCTCTGATTGTAGTGTACAACAAACCAAGATAAAACAATATTACGGACAACTATTGATACTTTACTAACTAGCCAGTAAAAGTTTTAATGAAGTTTTGTCAAATTCCCCATACCAACACAGATCCGGTTGTTAGAAAAAATTCAAACTGGATGACCCAATTGGTGTCGCTGTGTGCGTGGTCAAATCGGATGGATCTAATCTGAAGGCTGTTGGAACACCTTGTGTACAATTAACTTTTGTATCAATTATTGTAATTATTCCAATGCACACACAAGACTATCTACTACTACGTTGGTGTAGATATAGCATCAAAAACATCGATTTTTGCGTTCAAATCCGTTTAACATTTCTACTGAAAAATGTGTTATTTTAATTACTTCTGGGTTTCCTCTGAAATCTTCAGATAATGAAAATGATTCAATTGATTAATAATGAAAGTGGTAAAGGTATTTGGTGGCGTTGATGCTTAACTTAAAAAGTAAAGTTGAGTCCTCATATGTTGTTCATATCATAAGTTATATTTATCCTTGCAGAAAGAATGGTGTTCCTGTAGTACAGTGCCATAGTTTGTATTGTACACATAAGCAGCCAAAAGTCAGTAAGCAGTTGGATAGCCGTTTTTGTATTGGGTATGCACCTATGTACTACCAAAACTATGTGTATCGCGGCTCGGAGCATAAAATATGAAGGAAAAAATTGTAGACCGATGATATGAGAGAAACCAAACCAAATGTGTGCCTACTTGATCTTTTTGGCTGGGAAAAAGTACGAAACTTGTATTTCTCTCTTGTTGTTTTAAAAGCATTATTGTACGAGCTCAAATTTATTTATTATTATTTCATCCCAAATGTATTTGGGGACTTTTTCATAAGATAATTTTGAATATTTTGAGTAAAGTTAGAAAAACGTTATAGATTCCCTTTTTTTATGGTATGGTCATGTTGTCTTGATTTGGGTCATATTGTAATATTTAATTATTTTGGTTAGCCTTGTACTGTCAATGTTTATTTTTTCATTTCCTGTTTAACTATGGTGGCTCAGATTGTTTTCGATTTATATTTTGAGACTTTTTCAAACTTGATGTGGTTTTTTACAAAGGATTCAAATTTGTATGGGCTGCTTTAATTTTTATTTAAAAATTTTCCAATCGATTATTGTAAATACGCTTGTAAATTTTGAAATCTTTATAACGTTCAACTTTTTTCTTTAATATTTAGGCAGAGCTGGATATTATGGACACGTTCGATTGAAGCCGATAGGATATGCTCTTTTTTTTTGACAATCAACAAAACTTTATAATATATAAAGTTGATTCTTGTTGAATTTGGACGCAATGGTTTCACTGTTAAGATTTTTGTAGCTTACTTAGAGGCTATTTTTTTAATTAAGATATGGTTTTTAAATGGACTTAAGTTCTGCAATTTTTTCACTGGACTTAACATTTTGGTGAGCTGTTTTTTTAATTACATTTTCTAAACTCTCATTTATGATATATTAAAATTGTAATAACGTATAGCAAATCTGTACACTAGACTCATGAAAATGGATGCAGTGGACAACAATAATGAGAAAGAAGAGGCGAATGTGACCAACTCTCAAGGTTCGCAAGGATCTGGTTCAGGATCTCAGCCTCAAAGCCTTCCCCAAAATATACCTAAAAAGCCAGCGTATGGAAGTTATAAATTGTTGGTGGATCCAGCTCTAGTCAAAGGAGCCAATAAATTGTATAGATTCGATGGACATGTGCCTGATGATCCAACGTATCCTTCAGTACAGCTACGTGATCCTAGGAATAGTAGTAAAAACAAGCTGGCAAGACATTGGGACAAAGTTGAGAAAATTGAATTGCCTATGCCAAAGTTTAAGGTAAACTAGAACTCCCTTCTGAGTTTTCAGTATCATTATTGGGTGAGTTTTATTTTATTCTTATTGATTTAATTTATAGATTGACGAGTTCTTCATTGGAATACCTCCGTCTTTAGAAGTCGCCATTCTGAACGTTAATGACAATATTGATAAAACATTCCTAGGAGACGTGGTGAGTCAATCTTAAAGACGCTAATGCATGCATTTGTTGTTGTTTTAAATATTGCAGATATGCATTTCTACATTCCAAAGGTTGACAAATCGGATTGACAGTTCTCATTATGTTTTTTTTTTCTGTTTCTATTCGAAACAACTAGGTTCAGAAGTTTGGTCGCTACGACGAGCTCATAATATATTACCATCCAGAAAGTAAAAAACATTTGGGTTTTGCTAGAGTGCTTTTTGACGCAGTCAGAGGAGCTAAAGCATGTGTAGAAAAATTAAATGGAACATCTGTGATGGGTCAAGTATTAGAAGTGCTTTTAGATCCTTTTGGTAACATATGCAAGGAAAAATTTGAAGAATGTACAACAGACAAGAAAAAGGAATCTATTCCTCCAATTGTCAAAGAAGCCAACCAGCCAGACGTTCCCCCCGAAACATCATTTGGGAGATCCAAGTCGTTTAGTGATGATATGGCTCCGCATAAACTGTCACATAGAGTTGGGCATCCAGAGTAAGTTCAAGTTTGGATTTTAATTGGAAGCCCTCCCTGTAAAATACCTTGACTTATATCATTCCATCTGGGCACAATGGCGCCGAGAAAAATATAACACCATTGTTGTATATTATGTACTTTAAGTGTATATATATACCGTCTATTTTTTTCCAGTTTTCACGTGGAAACCCCATCTACAGAGTATCCAATTAATTACGGTTGTGCGGACATACCGGTTATGGATCCCAGAACTTCTAGAAATGCAAATTTAAATATCGGCCAATTTGATTCTTCTTCCCAAAAGAAACCCTTAGGTTTTGTTAGTGCTCCTGTACCGCCCGCTCAGTTAAATAGAAGTATTTCGGCGACCGTACCTGTTCAATGGAATCATGAAATTAAACCGCCATTACCTCCTGGGCCACCTCCGATGTCCGAGCCAGATATCCCTCCTGTCCTCGAAACAGAAGGATTTGTTGGTAAGTCCATATTACAGAAAGTGGAATTTAGAAAAAACGTGATAAAAGGATAAATAAAAACTGAAATAATAACTGCAGATTGTTCTCCCAAAATGGACCTGGACGCCAGAATAAAGATATTATTTAAAGGAAAAAATTCTGAAAAATTCTGTCAGCTTCTGGGCTTCAGTTCTGACGATGGGGAAACTGAGAATCATGATCATACTCATAGTCCTAGAAAACACCCATCCTCATTGTTTAGATTTCGGAGCTCAGCCATGTGGAATTCGGACAGTGAAGAAGAAACTGTAGAAACAGCATTTGCAAAAAAGTTTAAAAGAAATACATTTGTTCCTGTAGATGAAGAAGGTAGCAGCAAAAGTGATAACCAGTATGATTGGTTCAATGGAGATTCACCCCCTCCATCTCCTTTCTTAGCCATCCATACTAATAAAACTCGTACTTCACACAGGGTAGGAAATAATTTTTTCATGATTCCTCCCAGTGCTCACAGTGTTCGATTCACTGTGAAGAAAGCTATATTTCACGTAAATAAAATTGTTTTAATTTTGCAGAGACTGGAATTTGAAGCTGATTTAGACCAAATTTCTGACGATTCTTCTGACATGCCTCCAGTTTCAAAGTCCAGATCCAAATCTAAACGAGAGCGCACTGACGACATGAGTCTCTCACCTCTTTCTCCAGAAGATCCATCCAATATTCGATTACCGCCAATGCCGCCTTTACCACCGGAACCGGAGAAAGAATCGACACCCCCACTCCCTGCTTATCCACCTCCAGGACAGTTTATTCATCCTTTTGATCCTGCATATCCATTTCCACCTTACATGTTCCCCTGGAATTCCAATTCTGCTCAACCTATGCATATGCATCCTACAGCTTCAATGCCAATGTTTATTCCTCCGGGTCAACTTTATCCGGAAGAAGCACCTCCTCCTCCACCTGAGCCAATGAATGGGCAAATGAAGGAACCCGAACCCATTACTCCAGCTAGTGCAATTAAGTGAGTTTTAGTTTTTGTTTCTGTTCAATAATATCTAACTAAACTCCTACTATCAAAGTTTATTTCATTTTTAGTACGGTTCAGCTCGTTAGTTTATTGGGTTTTTGGACTATTTACTTTTTGAATATTTATTTAATGTTATAACTTTTTTGCAGTGTCGTTCTTGAAAGATTGGTCAAAGATCTTCGGCAAATTCTCGTCAGGGATTGTATGCGAAAGATTATTGAAGGGGAAGCTTACAGAAGATTCGAAGACTGGTTTGTGGACTGTGAACAAAAACATAAGGTACAGTTTCAACGCCATGCAAGAAATTCTTTTTATTTGCCATCAGTATTGATTTTTTAATTATTACGCGGTCGTTTCTATTCGAACTGTCTAGCTGAAAAAAGAAATGGCAGAGAAGGAGAAACAAAATGAAAAATCTATTGATAAGGGAGCGGAATGGCCGCTTGTGGATACAAAAGACGGTGCTTTGGAAGTTGGTCCTTTGGGTCTGGGTCTTGGCTTCAAGGCCTCTATTCCTAAACTGCCGTGCTTTAGGGTATGCTTTATCTTATTTTAAGAGCCACTCTAATAATTGTCGGTATGATTTATTGAGGATGTTACAATTTAAATAAAATTACAGAGAAAAATCAGAACGCCCTCTCCGCCTAGGATGGACGAAGATTCACGCAAGTCATACGAGGACAGTGATATGGATGAAAAGTCCTCGGATGAAGAAGAGGTAAATAAATTATCATCTAATGCAACCAAATATGAACAGATTTTCCATTTTGGGTTTTGAAGTATATTTTTTGGACTATTCTAAAACTAACTTGTCAAACGTTTAACTTCTAGTTTCGTTCAACAAAGAAAATTCGACGGAGACTCGATTTCTCTCAAGACGACAGTGATGGTTTATCTAGTATGTGCTACAAGCATGTTTTTTTTTCATTCGAAAGCATCAGCTTATCTATAGCTGTAGTCGTAGCAACTCTGGTCTTGCTGATTGGTTGTAAACAAAGTTTTTAATTCTATTTCAGGTTCTTCTGATGAGAGCAGCTTGGATTCTGAAGATTCTGAAGTTTCTGTTCATTCCTCATCTGAAAGTTTTGATGGTTTTACTGATGACAAGGATTATATTAACCGTCTAAATAATCCAACGCCTGAACCGTGTGACATGGTTGAGGCATATAAACGGTCTAATGCAGTTGCGGAGGCGACAAGGTAACGATTCAAAACCATTTATAAAATTAACCGACCAGACAGTTAAATTGTTCATAAATGTAACAATATCAATATTAATGTTGTATGGGGGAAATGTGCGGAAATTAACATTGCATATGATTACATTTACCTAGCTTATCTGATTGGGACGAAGCAGGCCTCGCCAAACCAGAGTCATATAAGAATGTTAAAACCAAGATCAAGGAGGACATGTACTTGTCTGAAGAGGATATTGACGTGAAGAAAGCAATAGAAGAGTCATTACGTGATAGTCAACCAACTAAAAAAATAAAATTAGAATCTAAGGAAGAACCTGACAAGCATGAAATGCCACTTAAGTTAGGCAAAGAGCAATTATCAGATGCTGAGTTGACAGAGGACGCAGATTCATCCTTTGGCCATCTGGAAGATCATAATTATTGTAGAGCAGGGGAAAACGATGAGGAGGAACCCATGGAAGTTGAAGAGCCAGCGTTGCCAGTATTTGTCAAGGGGGAGAAAAAGAAACGCGGTGCTAAGATTCAACCTGTGGCTGAAGTGAAACCACCTAGGGGCAAGAAGTTGTTCAAGCCTCGAACTGAGAAGGAAAAAGAGGACTTCATATACGAATTCTTAACCAAGGGTGTAGATGCTGAAGATCTCATGTATTTGAAGAGGGGCTACGAACTGATGCTTTTGGATGATACTCAGGTATGTTATCGCTTTAAATTGCAGATTTTAGTTTTGTGAATATATATGCACACAATGTTTATGAGTAGTTATATCAAAATCATTGCCTTTTGAACGAATATATCTGCTGATCACTCCGCTCTAAAACACATCCAACCATGTCGTTTCTATGCTGAAGAAGCTAGTGCTTTATTGATTTATTTATTTACGGTTAATATTTGAATTCGATATCAGAGTTTCTGGCTGAACAATTCTCACTGGGTGGACTATCCCGTTACATTGTCACCACCAAAGAAGAAGAGGAAGAAGGACAGAAACAAGCGGGTCCATTTCACTGGTTGTGCTAGAACCGAAGGGTTTTATAGACTCAATCAAGCGGAGAAAATGGAGACGAAACTGCAAAGAGCTACACGCACTAATGAGAGTTTTAATGCGGTCTCTGTGGGCTCTGCTCAAATGTCTCATGTTGCCGACAAGGCTAGTAAAACACAAACGTGGTCTCGTGAAGCTCGGTCCAATCAACGTCGCTTGCTCACTTCGCTTGGAAACGAAGCTTTAGATTCAGATCTCCTCAAGTTTAATCAACTCAAGTTCCGAAAGAAAAGTCTTCGATTTTCCCGTAGTAGGATTCACGACTGGGGCCTGTTTGCTGCTGAGCCTATTGCTGCTGACGAGATGGTGATTGAATATGTCGGTCAGATGATTCGGCCACTCGTGGCAGACGTTAGGGAAGCACGTTACGAAGCAGTGGGGATTGGAAGTTCATATTTGTTCCGAATTGATACAGAGAATATCATTGACGCTACAAGATGTGGCAATCTGTCCAGATTTATTAATCATAGTTGCAATGTAAGTTTATTTTACATACATGGGTTGTCCGTATTCGCTTACTAGATAGCATCCATGCAAAATGTCCTGTTAGTTGGTACGATGAGGGTGAGTTGTAATGGTATGTTTTTTTTTCAATATAGCCCAACTGTTACGCCAAAATTATCACAATTGAAGGGCAGAAGAAAATTGTCATCTACTCTAAACAGGCCATTGGTTTAGATGAGGAGATTACGTACGACTATAAATTCCCAATTGAAGATGTGAAGATCCCTTGTTTGTGTGGTTCGTCGCAATGCCGCGGAACCCTTAATTAGCTGATGCAAAAGACTGTTTTCTTCCTAGTTGTAATAATTACTTGTTATATAGATATCGAGTTACAAAGAACTTATTATTTTTGTCGCGCTATAAACTTGTGCATGTATTTATGTAAATGGTGAAAACAATGTATGTTTACACTTTCTATTTATTCTGTTTTTTTTATCGTATTGGTGGTACAGCTTCAATTTGATTACACAAAAAGTTAAATACAAACATTGATTTTAATTAATTTTGTATTTCAACATTTTCACATTTTAGATTTTAGATATAGAAAGACATAAGAGATAGTTAACGCTGTTCGTATGTCACATTACTAAGAAAAAGTACATTATACTGAAAATATTACATTTATACGGTCTAGATCTGTGTTGCAGTCTTGTACCCTCTCTGATATTTTATAATGTCAACTATGGAGTTCAATTACTGGACTTATACTTGATCGATATTTCTTATTCTATTTTAATACACTGTTGTTGAGAACTGCACCGCTGACAGTAGGATCATTGTCCAACTTTTGCATTTCTATCTGAGCTTGGGAAATATCCGTCAACGCTGATTGGATTCTCTCTAACAATGCCTCTCCTCTCCCTATAACTTCTTTAAGTTTTAAGGAAGAGTCATAATTTTCTTGTTCTAGACGTCTTAAGCTCGCAAGCTGAAATAACAACCAATAGCAGATCAAGTAAAAATAAATCAAATTACAATCTATACACATACATACGGCTTTCTGTTCTTGTTTGGCAATTACTTGTAATTCTGTAGATGATTCTTCGCTAGGAAGTGAATCAATCAAATAGTCAATATCTTTTGCACATCGAGCTATCATCGAGGCGAACGGTAAAGCATGATCTACAAACAATAAATAGCAAGAGCTATGTTATAATTCTCCCCCAGTATGGTCGTTTGAACCCTTCAACGCCTATTTCCACAAAAAGGAATATGATTAGCTTACCTGCAGTTTCTGGGACACTACTAGTGCTACTTTGAACCGACGCTTGACTACTACTGGTAGTGCTGGCCCTGTCTGAAAATTTACTAGGGGCTGCACATTGCTGAAGAATTCCGATACTATTGCATAAGCTTTCCGCTTGCTATCATTTCAAAGGTGTATAAAACAAAGGTTTTTTTCAGCACCTTGAGATTATATGTCTTACTAAATAAAAAGAACGAAATAAGTTGAAAGTTAAAGTGAACTTACGCAATTAACGGCGTCCTGCAATTGAGTCAATCTATCAGCCATAATTTTCCCTTGCTGACTCGCGCGGAAAACGCAACAAACTAAAATGTCCAACAACACCAAATATTTCAGTTAGCGTCTACTTGGTTATTAGAAGACGGACTACACTAACTGCTCTGAGTGCCTAGCTGCAAAGAACCCTCCGACACTGTTAATCCCCTGGAGAAATATTTTTTCGTCCTAACAGTATCAGTAGTAAAAAGAGATTTTGACAACAAAGAGCCCTAAACTTATTTTTGTAATTTTTGTGTTGATTGATGTAAAAACTGGATATTTAAATAATGTTTATAAAGTTAAATAACCCGGCAGAAGATTGAGAAACCAATTTTGCGTTGGCCCTCATTGCACTCTATGTGAGGGAAGATCCTCATGTATTTGTTTTTGTGTGATAAGTTCAGTTCAAGTTGGGGTTCATTGTAGGAACATACAGTACCCTCTAGTGGGGCAATTATAATTAAAACCAATGTACAGAGCATGCCGGCAAGAAAAGAAGGCACCAAATATTAAATTTGTCAGTACACATGCATTCCTCATTGAAAGACTATTGGGATTGGGATTGGAGGAGCCATTCTTCATTGCTGGTGAATGTTGGACAGTGTGTGTCGTACGATTCCTGCTCCTCAGTTTTCGCTCTAAAACGAGTGAATTAATTAACTTCTTAGTTATTTAGGTAACAACCAATCCATATTAAAGGTAAGATCAATCAATTTTGTACTCATTTGTTGGTATTTTTGGCATTGAGCAGTCGGTTTAGTTATTTAGATTCGACTTAAGTAGTGCAAGTTGTAATGAGGTGCCAGTTTAGGCCAAGTGGTTTCTTGAGCTATGATGGATATTTTATCACCGGTTTTGGCGACAAATTAATGGGCCTGCCAATGTATTCGTACTGTCTGAGCTAAATATTTCATTTAAAATGATGGAATTTACGTTTTTGTTGATTTGAGTCAATGCTGAAAATGAAGAGGTTTTTTGAAATTTTAGTTTGCTGATTACAAGACTAATTGTAGATTTTTCTTTAATTCCAGATGCGTTACGTATCAGCGTACTTACTCGCCGTTCTCGGTGACAACGCCTCACCTTCTGCCTCAGATATTGAGAAAATTCTCAGTTCTGTAGGTATTGAATCTGATGCCGCTAGGGTTAAGCAAGTCATTACCGAATTGTCCGGAAAAGACTTAGAAACTTTAATGAAAGAAGGTGAGTTGGGATTATATTCTTAATATTGATAATCTTCCAAGCTGTACATTAGTTTGCAAGGTAGCTGTAGGCATTTGTTTTAGCATGGTTTTACGTTATGCTAAACGTTTGATTTGTGTATTTTTAGGTTTGTCCAAATTGGCATCCATGCCATCCGGCGGTGGTGTAGCCGCAGCACCCGCTGCAGCTGCTTCAGAAGCTAAAGGTACGTATTCAAACTGTCGTCGTATAACTGCACACACGGCTTTGAACGAATGTTTATGATGAGTTACATCAGAATCACCATCTTTCGACTGAATACATCTGCTGATTACTCTGCACTGAAACAAATTTTATAGCATTGCTTGACAATGTCCCACATATATTTGTAATGAGCGATACAATATTGTCAATATGGCAAGTCTGACATCCTTTTGGTTTTTGGTTTGCAGTGGAGAAGAAAGAGGAGAAAAAGAAGGAAGAATCCGAATCTGAAGATGAGGATATGGGCTTTGGATTATTTGACTAACTTTCTGCTTTAGTTTCTTTTATCACCTACGTTTCGTAAATAAAGGATGTTACGTTGTTCTAAATATTTTTGATATCTGAGTTTCAAGTAATGCCAAGTCAATAAGTCTTTGACTTTTTTGCGTTGTTTCCTTTCCTCTGTTTTGTGTAGGTTATATCTCCGCTCTTCAATTAACTAAGATTTGAAGCATGATTCATTTATTTTCATTCAAAATGTATGGGGAGGCAAGGGGACTCTATTTTGCAGTTTGTTCACCAAAGTTTCTGTACACTTAAGACTTAACACTGTTTGACAATTGGCAGCAGTTAGGGAAGTCCAATATTGACATTTTTGCATGGAATTCACATCAACTCTCACGCATTTCATAAATACTCATACAATCGTGCTGTACATCAACGATGACCATAAATACATTAATGGCAGCATTAAAAATCTGTTGGTTTTATTAATCGTTATGATTATTAATCTTCGTGTATTTCATCTCTCCAACATTTCCAATCTCGATTACGACGCTGTCGTAATCATATTTCTTATCTTGCAAACCTTGGAGCAGGCTTCATGTCCACTCACCTATGAAACCTAAAATGTACCCTACTTTACCACTTTTTTGGACTGGTACAATCTAATTGCTTTAGAGATTTGGCTATTTGACTTCCGTAATGTTTTGTTCCAAAAGAATAACATGTCACTTGCATTGCATATTGCATGAAAGCCCAGGTAGCAGCAACAAATCCTACCCGATGCAAGCAGCATTATACGGTCCATACTTAGATATTTCCGTTCCCTTAAGTTATTATTGGAAAGGTGATAAAACACGGTCTGCAAGTCTCATTGTTTCTCCTCTTTTATCACTTCATAATGTAGAATGGACATGCATTGTATGCCCCGAATGCAAACGAGGCTCAAGAGGATATTTTGTGGGCTATTCGATAGCCAATGCTTGTACAATTTCAATGTAGCCAAGCATTGCGTGTTGATTTGCCGTTTGCCTCTAGTCCGTATGCCTTCTTTTTGTAGATCTCTTGACAGGAGCTTTTAGGCTTATGAATACGGAGTGAGTGACTCAGCAGAGGGCTTGTTATATGCGAAGAGCGGAGTTCAATGAAAGCCTGTTTGGTGTGGTGTTTTTTTTCAATATGGTTTTATATGTACTGGTGTGGTGTGTGGGTCTGGTAATAAAAGAGGATTTCTGTTGCCGTAGCTATTTGCCAAAGCGAGCCTTGTATAGTAAAACTAACAACGAGTCAGTGTTTAGCCGTATCCTGTCTATATAAGCTGAACGTGTACCGAATAGAGTAGGTGAGGTGGATAGGATGGATGATATCACATCACTTGACTTTTAGTTGGAAGTCGGATTGGAACACAAGTGAATACTCCCATCGTATAGTTTGTTCCACAAACTGCCCCAATTTTCACCATTTCCAGACAGTAGGTGTTTTAAAATAGAAGCATACGATTTAAAAGTTTTCAGCCGTTTGTGGACTGTAGTTAAAAAGGGAGGTGTCAGTTTCAAAGTAAAGTTTCTTTTTTGAGCGTCCCAAATCTTGGATCGGCATCAAAATGTCGTCGGGCATCATCCCCATCAAATTTCAAGAGCACCTTCAGGTAAGCGAAATTAAAAGACGTGATTTTGTTGGAGGGGAAATGATTGGCTTGACGGCCAATAGATATGACGTTGTTAATAGTATGTGATGAAGTTATTGTCATGTTTCAGGATGGCGAGAATTTATAAATATTAGATCTGTCAATTTTTGGAGAATTTTTTGTCACTGTTAAAATTTGAAAAGAGTGATTTTATGATGATTGTTTTTCGAATGGTTCCTGGTCTGGATTTTTTGCTTTTAAGATGTTAATTTTGAAATCTTAGTCTTACATTAGTCAGCGGCCGATTTTTAAATAGTTTGATGACAGCTCTAATTGTTTTGACAGCTACGTGTATTTTCCCATTTTGTGCTGATGTGACATCCTCGCCTTTTTTTTTAGTTTAGACGGAGCCTTGATGGAAATAAGTAATCGATAGTTTGTAGAATGTTTTGTTGGATGAGACATATATTCACCGTTAAACTTTTACTTATAGTATTCTTCGACACGGCATGTAATTAAAATGCCGACTAGCTTGAAAAGGGGCGTTTTCAGCAATTCTATTTTCCTGGACATCAATTGTGGCTAAAGTAAAAATGATTTTTTTTTCGCAGCTCACAACAATTGGGATTAATCAGGCCAACATAAGTTTCAACAACTTAACCATGGAGTCGGACAAGTTCATTTGTGTCCGGGAGAAGGTATCAGAGGCGGCGCAGATTGTTATCATCGATATGGCTGATGCCAACAGTCCCATCAGGAGGCCTATAACAGCAGATTCAGCCATAATGAATCCAGCGAGTAAAGTAATCGCTCTCAAGGCTGGAAAAACTCTTCAGATTTTCAATATCGAAATGAAGAGCAAGATGAAATCACATACAATGACAGAAGAAGTCATATTTTGGAAATGGATATCGCTGAACACTATAGGTTTGGTGACAGATAACGCTGTTTACCATTGGAGCATGGAAGGAGAGTCCATCCCTCAGAAAATGTTCGAACGACATTCTAGCTTGGCAGGGACTCAAATTATTAACTACAGAACCGATCCTAAGCAAAATTGGCTCTTGCTCGTGGCAATTTCTGCTCAGGTATACAACATATTATCATTCTCATTCATGTGACTTTTGTTTTGTGTCGTTGCATATGCTATTACTGTACTTGGCTCTGCTCTCTGGGTCATAATCTCATCTCATCATAAGCACATTTTTTACAAAACAAAGCTAGAGAAATTACTATTGGAGCTGAATGATGCTACGTGACACACCATGCATTTTCATAACAAGTTGAACTAGCTAAGCTTTTGAGTTCTGATGCCCTGATAGAATTGAAAATTGAGAATTGAGGTTTAAAATGAAATAATTTTTTATTTAGCAAAATCGAGTGGTTGGAGCGATGCAACTCTATTCCGTAGAACGGAAAGTGAGTCAACCTATCGAGGGTCATGCGGCAACCTTCACTCAAATTAAAATGGAAGGAAACCCTGAACCATCTAACCTCTTATGCTTCGCTGTGCGTAACTTGAATGGAGGAAAGGTAATCAATTATCATTATATCCTAACAGTCCTTACCAATTTGAATAACATATGTATATGTAGTCTTACATTAGAACAAAAATTGACCCTCTGTTTTGTTACTAAATTCTTCTAGCTTCACATTGTTGAGGTCGGTTCTGTTCCTGCTGGTAATCAGCCGTTCCAAAAGAAAGCCATGGATGTATTTTTCCCTCCAGAAGCCCAAACGGATTTTCCAGTTGCAATGCAGGTACTATCTAGCTACTAATGGCGTCTAAAAAAGTGAAACCTATTTTACCTGCTTAAGTAGTCTACCCAATCTATAGCTGTACCTGAGTGCATACTTTTTCTTGGCATAATGGTTGAAAAATAATTTATTTGTGGTATGTGTTTAGGCGAGTACAAAATATGACATCATCTACCTGATCACCAAGTATGGGTACATTCATCTCTACGACTTGGAGAGTGGGCAATGCATCTACATGAATCGTATCAGCTCAGACACTATTTTTGTCACCGCAGCTCACGAAGGCACAGGTGGCATTCTAGGTGTCAATAGAAAAGGCCAGGTTGGTAGCCATATTGTGCATTGTCATGCGTAGCCAGCGTCTGTCTGATTATATATATAATGTTATTTTCAATGTGCAGGTTTTGTCGGTCACAATTGATGAGGACACGATAGTAACTTACATCACCAACAATCTGTCGAATCAAGATTTAGCTTTGAGGGTTGCCTTTCGAAACAACTTGAGTGGGGCAGAAGACTTGTTCATTCGCAAGTTTAATACTTTATTCCAGAATGGTACATACACAGAGGCAGCGAAGGTAAGCACTTTTTGCTGATTAGGGCAGTTACTGGAATTTATGATTCATAGTTTGATCAGTTTGTTGATGACTTGTGCAAACATTAATCTAACTAAGACACTAATTTTCTATTTTTGACTACAGGTGGCAGCTCAAGCTCCAAAGGGGATATTGAGAACTCCTCAAACAATCCAGAGATTTCAACAAGTTGCTACACAACCTGGTCAGACCTCTCCATTGCTGCAGTATTTCGGCATTCTATTGGATAGGGTAAGATTTCCCCCCATTTTGCATTCGTGAATGTTAATTGGTATGAAAGATGTGGTTTAAATTTTCACTTTTCCATCTTATTTTTAGGGACAACTGAACAAATACGAGTCTCTAGAACTCTCTAGACCTGTTCTACAGCAGGGTAAGAAGCAGTTGATGGAGAAATGGCTGAAAGAAGACAAATTGGAATGTTCCGAAGAACTTGGGGATCTTGTAAAGCAAGTGGATCCAACGTTGGCTTTGTCTGTTTACCTTCGGGCTAATGTACCAAATAAAGTGAGTTCTTTAATTCAATTTTTTTATGTAACGAATAGATGAAACGAATAGCGATGATTATACAACTTGTTTACACGGCTGTTTACACTCTGGTTCACTGTGATGATTCTCCACCAACAATGAGCTCAAAATTAAATAAATTACTGCCTTCTATTTGGTGCCTTGGTTGGATTATTGCCTTAATGTTTACTTTTTTCTTTCTCAGGTGATTCAGTGTTTTGCTGAAACTGGTCAGTTCAACAAGATTGTTCTGTATGCCAAGAAAGTGGGCTACACACCCGACTACGTGTATCTGCTACGTAATCTAATGAGAGTTAATCCAGATCAGGGTGTAAGTTTCGCTCAGATGTTGGTTCAAGATGAAGAGCCCTTATGTGACATCAATCAGGTAATTGATTAGCTCTAATGTTGAGGTCGGTTTGAATAATAGTCATATTTTATTAACTGCAAATAAATTAAACACAATTTTCTTCTGTGTCTGCAGATTGTGGACATTTTCATGGAGCAAAACATGGTTCAGCAATGCACCGCCTTCCTTTTGGATGCTTTGAAGAATAACAGACCATCTGAAGGACCATTACAAACTCGTCTTTTGGAAATGAATTTGATAGCTGCGCCTCAGGTATGAAGATTGCTCTACTTTTTTTAACACTTGATTGAATTTTCAAGTTTTTGAGTTGAACTATTGATTTTTTAGGTAGCAGATGCAATTCTTGGAAACCAAATGTTTACTCACTATGATAAAGCACATATCGCTCAATTGTGTGAGAAGGCTGGACTGTTGCAAAGAGCCTTGGAACATTTTACGGGTATGTAGAATATCAGTGGACTGATAATTTTTAGTTATGGGTTGACTTGGAAATCTTTACACTGATGATAAACTACTGATCGAACGTGGTATATAGCGTCCTTATTTTAGCTAATACCTTTGTAACTTCAAAATTTAGATTTTTAATTTCAAAAAGTTCGACCCTAATTAAACTGTCTATTCAGTTATTGTACAGATTTTAGAGATCTCTCATTTAGATTGTTTTTAGGCTGCTTAAAAGCGATGATTATGCAACTTGTTTACACGGCTGTTTACACTCTGGTACACTGTGATGATTCTCCACCAACAATGAGCTCAAACTAATTTAAAATCGCAAGCAATATGATCATAATAAATAGTAACAGGAATGCATAAACTGAAGTTTTGTTTTGAAATACTTCAGATTTGTACGACATCAAAAGAGCAGTGGTGCACACCAACATGCTGAATCCAGAGTGGCTAGTGAACTACTTTGGAACCTTATCAGTGGAAGACTCTGTGGAATGCTTGAAAGCCATGCTCACAGCCAATATACGACAAAACCTTAACATCTGTGTTCAAATTGCCACAAAATACCATGAGCAACTTACTACGAAAGCTTTGATTGACCTTTTCGAGTCCTTTAAGAGTTACGAAGGATTGTTCTATTTCCTTGGTTCCATTGTTAACTTCAGTCAAGATGCTGAGGTCCACTTCAAATACATTCAAGCCGCCTGCAAGACTGGTCAAATCAAAGAGGTTGAACGGATCTGTCGCGAGTCCAACTGCTACAATGCTGAGAGGGTGAAAAACTTTTTGAAGGAGGCCAAACTGACGGACCAATTACCCCTCATTATTGTCTGCGACCGTTTCGACTTTGTCCATGACTTGGTGCTTTACTTGTACAGGAACAACTTGCAAAAGTACATTGAAATCTACGTCCAGAAGGTAGAAATCTAACTACTCATGCTATATTCGTACCCGCTTTTGTCATAGATCATGTTATTTGCATTTGCTGCTGTTAGTTGTTTGGGGAGGAACAACCTTAATTTTGTTCTAACTTTTATAGGTCAATCCCTCAAGACTTCCAGTAGTTGTGGGAGGACTTTTAGACGTGGACTGTTCTGAAGACGTCATAAAAAGTCTGATCATGGTAGTCCGTGGCCAATTTTCCACTGATGAGCTGGTCGAAGAAGTGGAAAAGAGAAACAGGCTCAAGTTACTTCTTCCATGGCTTGAATCTCGAGTTCATGAGTCGGTTGTTGAGCCAGCTACTCACAATGCTTTGGCTAAGATTTACATTGACAGCAACAATAATCCTGAACGCTTCTTAAAGTATGTTTTGTTTGCTTGAATTTATAATAGTTTTGATTTGAGCCGGTTGATATTGGTTTAACAATGACTATTTTTTGCTTTAGAGAAAACCAATACTATGATAGCAAGGTGGTAGGCAAGTACTGTGAAAAACGAGACCCACATTTGGCCTGCGTTGCATACGAACGAGGTCATTGTGATAGGGAACTCATTCATGTCTGTAATGAGAATTCATTATTCAAATCTGAAGCCAGGTGAGTTGGATTGCAAATTTGTAATTAATGTATTTTAGCTCTTCTGTTTTCTATATTTAAATTTTATCTCTGTTCTTGGATACTTAGATATCTTGTTCGCCGTCGTGAAGCTGAATTGTGGGCCGAAGTCTTAAATGAAGAAAACCCATATCGACGCCAGCTGATAGATCAAGTGGTTCAAACGGCCTTGTCTGAAACTCAAGACCCGGAAGATATTTCTGTAACTGTGAAGGCCTTCATGACTGCAGATTTACCGAACGAACTTATTGAATTATTGGAAAAAATCGTTTTAGACAATTCTGTTTTCTCTGATCACCGGTATGTTATAATGCTTGTGGAATAGTCAGCAATATCTGATTACTGTAAAGAGATAGACTTGTGGGTTGCATTTGCCTTTATGATTGTCCATCTGTTTTTCAGAAATCTACAAAATCTACTTATTCTTACGGCAATCAAAGCCGACCGTACCCGTGTTATGGAATACATCAACCGTCTGGATAATTACGATGCTCCCGATATAGCGAACATTGCTATTAACAATCAATTGTTTGAGGAGGCGTTTGCGATCTTCAAAAAATTTGATGTCAACACATCAGCTATTCAGGTTCTTATTGAAAATGTGGGCAATTTAGATCGTGCCTACGAGTTCGCAGAGAGGTGTAATGAGCCCGCTGTATGGAGTCAACTTGCAAAAGCGCAGTTGCAACAGGGATTGGTTAAAGAAGCAATTGATTCGCATATCAAAGCGGATGACCCATCTGCCTATGTTGATGTCGTTGAAACTGCTCATAAGACAGGTATTGTTTCTTCCAGCTAGCCGGCCTGTTGATTGAAGTGCAGAAATCATTTAATTGTATATTTTTTGCAGAGAGCTGGGAAGATTTGGTTCGTTACTTGCAAATGGCACGGAAGAAGGCTAGAGAATCATACATTGAGACAGAGTTAATTTACGCATATGCGAAAACTGGAAGGTTGGCTGATTTGGAAGAATTTATCTCTGGACCTAACCATGCGGACATTCAAAAAGTGCGTTTTCTTTTTTGCATGGAATTATATTTTGTTTGCAATGCAGAGGCGTTGATCGTAAACAACTAATGACCTTTGATTTGCAGATTGGAGACAGGTGCTTTGATACTGGTATGTATGAGTCTGCTAAGCTGCTGTACAACAACATTTCCAACTTTGCTCGGCTAGCTATTACCCTTGTCCATCTCAAGGAATATCAGGGGGCTGTCGATTCTGCTAGAAAAGCCAACAGGTATGTCTAAATAATCTCCTGGTGTTTTTGCTCTCTGATTTTGTGGTAACTTTGAATGATAAGTGAAACCTCTTGTAGCACACGAACATGGAAAGAAGTGTGCTTTGCATGTGTCGAATCTGGAGAATTCCGGCTGGCCCAAATGTGTGGACTTCATATTGTGGTACATGCAGATGAATTGGAGGATTTGATCAATCACTACCAAGATCGTGGTTACTTTGAAGAACTGATCAATTTGCTGGAGGCAGCATTGGGCTTGGAACGGGCTCATATGGGCATGTTCACTGAACTTGCTATTCTTTATTCCAAATACAAACCAGAGAAGATGAAAGAGCATTTAGAGTTATTCTGGTCTCGTGTAAACATTCCAAAGGTGGGTTGACATGTTCCTTTTTTCATTTGGAGTAGGGCCTCTTTAAAGTGAATTTTTCTTGATCTTGTTGTGCAAATGCATTTGTGTTTGTAATTTAATCTCAGGTGCTTCGTGCCGCCGAGCAAGCTCATTTGTGGGCAGAGCTGGTATTCCTTTACGATAAGTACGAAGAATATGATAATGCTGTTCAAGCTATGATGTCCCATCCCACGGAAGCATGGAGGGAGTCACATTTCAAAGACATTATCACAAAAGTGGCCAACATTGAACTCTACTACAAAGCGATCCAGTTCTACTTGGACTACAAGCCCATGTTGTTGAATGATTTGCTTCTTGTTTTGGCCCCACGAATGGATCACACGAGATCGGTCAGCTATTTCTCCAAGGTGTGTATTTCTATGTTTCACGCTTGTTTACCCAAGTGACTCTTACTCCTGATACTGGAGTGAGTAGCGATGATTAAAATCTATTGTTTACACGGCTGTTTACACTCTGGTACACTGTAATGATAATCGACCAACGATGAGCTACTTACTTAACATAGTTACAAGTGAACCACGAACCAGTTTATTTCTACTGAACGTTTTCCGTCGACATTTTATTGCACATGATTTTGATCGGTGTTTTTCATTTACGCAGGTGAACCATTTGAAACTCGTGAAACCCTATTTAAGAGCTGTTCAAACCTTGAACAACAAAGCGATTAATGAGGCCTTGAACAATTTGCTGATTGAAGAGGAGGACTACCAAGGGCTTCGCACCTCAATTGATGCCTTTGATAACTTTGACAATATAGCTTTAGCTCAAAAATTGGAAAAACATGAGTTGATTGAATTCAGGCGGATAGCTGCATACCTTTACAAGGGCAACAATAGATGGAAGCAGTCTGTCGAGCTGTGCAAGAAAGACAAATTGTTCAAAGTAAGTGTTTGTTTTTTCATTTTAATTGATTTTTGTGGCTTTTAGGTTAGAATATTATCCAGATGTTATTAATCCCAATAATTGTGGCATTCTAGGATGCGATGGAGTACGCAGCAGAATCCAAAAATCCAGATATTGCCGAAGAACTGTTAGTTTATTTCCTTGACAATGGGCAATACGACTGTTTTTCTGCTTGTCTTTTCCATTGCTACGATTTGCTGCATCCGGACGTCATCTTGGAGTTGTCTTGGAAAAATGGCATCATGGACTTCTCTATGCCATATCTCATTCAAGTTCTCCGCGAATACCGCACCAAAGTAAATACTTTTACCCAAGTCTTTACATACCATATTAATTTCTCATGGCCTAGTTTTTGATGGTAAACTGTGTATTCATTTTGCGTCCAGGTGGATAAATTAGAAGAGCTAGAAATGCAAAGAATGGAAGAAGGTCCTCAAAACGATCAGAAACCCATGATGATGGGTAAGAATATTTAGTATTTTTTTATTTAGTTTTAGTAGGAATTTGTCTGTACATGTATTCGTATTGTCAATTTATTCATAATTGGGATTCGTGGATACAGAGCCTCAATTGATGCTGACATCAGGACCTGGAATGATGGCCCCTGGCTTTACCCCTCAGTATCCCAACGCCTATGGTTCTACGGCGCCTTATCAAGGCTACGGAATGTAATTTCATAAGGGACTTGATAAGTTTAAGTCTTGTCCTCATTAGCTTCCTGGTGTTCCAAAGTGAATAATTTCCATATGAATTGGAATGAATTTTGCGTAAACTACAACAGATCCAAATCTAGGTGTATCGCTATGATAGAATTAAGGCTTTTCTGCTACAGTAAGTAAATAAGTAAAATCCTTTGTAAGTCAGTTGTAATAGTAATACTATGAATTAATTTATGAACTACTGACGAGCAGCAAACACTAATAAAGTTTAGAAGAATCATGATAATGGTCTGTAGTTTTTTAGTTATTTACTGTATGTCTTAACTGTACATTATACAAGTGTTTTTTTCCTGCACGGAGATTTAAATTATGCGACTGTGAATTAATTAGGAGAGGGTTTCATTTATTTCGTATGGTACGGTTATAATTAATTGTGAGTTTCTATACATCAGGACGTTTTTTGAGAAAATTGGTCCGTTTAATTCGATGTATGTGGATAGTTTATTTTAATTCCCTACATGTTAGGTGGTCATATGGAACGCAATCGTATTTATCACCCACTTGAATCATTTTGTTATTTGTGAATGAGATTTCTAATGTATGTAGTTAGGGAGTTCAGTTGGAAAAGAATCATAGAATGTAATGAATGGAATGTTTTGAGGGATGTCCAAATCGTTGTTTGTTATCATGAGTATGAAATGTACTAGTTGGATCATCGAACATAATTGAGAGAGTTAGCCAACCAATAGAACTAAAGCATTTGATGGAGAAACTGGGAGTCTGTAGTTGTATAGCAATTAACTAACTGTATCTGTATAAAGTATATAATAAATGGTGTACTCGAACTTGTATTTGATTGAAAAAAAACTGTATTTATTTAAAAGGTAAGGTAAGATAAGATCAAAAAGAGTTACAAAAAGGAGTCATTCAGTCTGTAATGCAGTGCATAAACTACTAGTTTTATACTATATTAACTCTCAACAGGGTTTAACAATGGTTCAACAACTAGAATCAATTATATGCTTAAAAACTTTTGCATTGAGACCAGCAATTCAACATACTGCCGGTGTTCGTAGTCAGTGCAATACTCTGACAATTTGTCCACAAAATCATTCGTGATTCCACGGTCTTCCAGAAAATTCATAAAAAGATCGTACAAGTACTGAAACAAAGAAAAACGTTATTATACAGTTTTTGTTTGCACTGCTTTTCCAACTCATGATAGATACTTCATTAAATTCACTTTACTTACTCCATCTAAAATGTCCCCTGAAACGGTGTAAGTTTGGTCAGAGTATTCAGTAGAGAACATACAGACCTCATCGATCACAAATGCGTCTATTGATTGAAAGGTTCCAACGTTACAAAATATCGTTCAAAATTATATGGAAGTCCTGGCAGTACTACTACTATATATAATTAGCTTTAACATACCATATTCTTCCTGGGGATCATGTTGTCCCTCATCTCGCATAAACGAACAACTGAAACTCATGGTCTCCCCTGCTTTGACAATCTCAACATCAAAGTTGGGTTTTGACTTCATTTCAATGCCCTCTTTAGGTTCCCCTTTCGCATCTTCGTTGGGGACTTCTGCGTCTACTGAATGGTTTACGCTCAAAGAAATCGTGATCCTGTACCAAATACAAGGAATTAAATCGTCGGCTACAACGGACAATACATACACATAATTCAACTGAATTCTGCTAGCTTACGATTCCTCTCCAAATGTTCTGGTCAATTTGACATCTGCCTTATTTGTTTTCACTTCAAATGCGCCCACTTTTTTGGGCAAGTCTCCACCTCTACGAGATTTTATTTCCGTTTCAACTTCTTCCCTTAAAAAGCTGATCAACTCTTCATCGCCTGAAAATAAGTTTAAAATCTTTAACTGAACTCAATTATTTATTTTGACAGTTAGGTAATGGGGTATGTTTGGCTTTAAGGTACCTTTTGTACTATGACTATGGGCAAATCTGACTTGTGCCTGCCCTACAATAGCCGAAATTGAGGGTTCCACCCTGGATGTCGAGGCAATGGACAATGGGCTTAAACTCTCGATCACTGTATTAGCTCGTCGTGTTGGAGCGACCCATGATCGTAGACTTTCAAAAATTCTTCCTCGGCTGAGCAATTTATTCATTTTGACGGATAGTTTCGACCTGACCAGATCAAATAAATTAAAGATTAATTGCAAACCGAGAATGTGCACGACACGAGGACGAGAAAACGAACTCAAATTCTCACGCAACCGGCTCCACCAAAATGAACAACAGTTATTCTAGCTATGATTCGGCTCCTCTACTGTTGCACTACTGAAGTAAGTGAAGCACCAATTCTACTGTACATTTAGGAGAAAACTTAACGGAATGTCACAGCATTATGATTATAATGCATTAGTTTGCTTTTAATAATATTGATAATAATTTTGGCGATCAATAAAAAACTTTAATTTGGAAAACTCATGCATCATAGCTCAATTTTTTAAAGTATCAATTTACATTTTTTGATAAAAACATTTTACAAGCTATTGCGAAACTTTTCTATTTGAATTGACTAGCTGCAGTTAATAATAAAAGCAGGTTAAAAAATTAATATTACACAAACACAAAAACCGCTCAGTGCTGAAAATAGATGTGGAGCAGTTTTGGAATATCGCATAACTGAATCCAAGTCTGCGAAATTCAATGTTATGGTGATACGAGATTTTTATATTTATGCCGTCTACTACTGCGTATATAAAATCTATGCCCTCAGCTCATTTGGCCTCGAAATAATGTAATTTTGATTTTTAACAACTACAACATTTTTTTGAACAAACATTTCATGAGCACATTAAATAAATCAGTGAAACTTTATTCGACCCAATTTATTGCCAAATTTTCTGTGTTATTACTTATTAAGCTAAATTAGTTCGTATAGATCGACACATTGTAATTCAACGCGTCCAAATTAATAGTGTTTTTTACTTTGAATTAATTGAAGACGTAACTTGTTCCATTCAAAATCCCCCGTCAATTATTCCATGCAATACTGTTGACAACAATCAAGAGGAATCAATTCAGGTAATGTCATTGCTGATCATTTAGCTCTGAATGTTTTCTTCTTCGTTACATTTGTTGTTTGTATGTCAAATTGTTCCGTCTTATTGGCTGTTAAATTGGCTGTCGTCCATATTACAATGAAACGAACCTAACATGAGTTATCAGTCGGGGTAAAATGAACATCAGTGTTCAGTAGTTCAGTATCAATACTCTGAATCGTTATCCATTGTCATTGTATTTGTAAAATAGTCAATGGTAGTTCAAGTGGTTTAACGCGCCATGGCATATTGTTATCTCTTGTTTTGGTCAATGTTATCAGAGGCTTACAGCACGGTATTTACTAGTAATACTACTAGACTACTTTGACTTATTGGGTTTATTTACACTCAGGGTAATGAACGACTTATTTTATGGTCCTATGATTTTATTAGGGCATGAGTACTGTCACTGTCTTCATCAATATCAGATTCCATAAGTTTTTTTTTTCCTTGAAAGTGAAACTTGAGTTTCAAACTGCCTGTGTTTGTCATCTGGCATAAAGCTAAATGTTATGTGAAGATGGTTATAGATATCCGCTCAAAATTCATGTTTAAAAAACTGAAAAGGCTGTAATCTGTTCTCTTCATGAAACTAAAATTGCACACGAGAGTAGAGAGAATCAAACTGGTCCATTTAGTTGTTGGTCTATAGCTGCTATAATATTCATGTCCTAGTCCTATTGCTGTGCTGATTTTTTATCCTACGCGTTAAATAACAACGTTAAACTTTATTGCTTGAAAATGCTTTCTCCGGCCCTTTGGTAAAAGACAAAGATGTGTATGCATGCTCTTTGATATGGCAAATTAATATGATATGGCGTGCCCCAAATGATTTCCATAGAGTAACTTGATCGGTTTATACCCCACATCAATTTTAACGACCCCATCTGCGTGAACCGTTTTTATTTATCGCTCACACAAAGTTATCTGGCCTTATCGTTAAAAATCCATATATGGAAATGAGCTTATCATGTAAATCAGCTATATATGTGCATTAAAATCTCGATGCATTTGGCTTATCATGCTATGGAGAATCGAAAGTGGTCTGATGACAAGGATATGGCTGTTTTGTTAATTTTTCACACGAACATCAAAATTGGCAGTAAAAAGAATATGAAATCTATTTAAACCATATGCATATAGCGAGTGAGTGACTTCATAACTAACTGCATTTCTATAGTCCCTTCAGGATTATAAACTATCAAGTTTAGCTACTTTGTGAATGGCTGGGAATCAAGTCTAAATCGAGTACATGCAAATTGTAAGCATTGTATATGGAGTGTCCAATGGTTGAAACCTGAGGAGTCTAATCAAGGTTGAAGGTCATTTTCTTTTTGTCGTTCGTTAGTTTGCTAGTATGGACTCCTTTTAGACTTGGGAAGCATATGCAATAAAAATCTATCCACGCATACAGGGCTAACGAGCAGCTTACTTTTTGCAGACTTCAAAAATAAACTACATGAATATGTTTTATATCATGGTTTATAAAAATTGTGTGGAAATAGCAGGGTCTAAAAAACACGGGCTTCCCATCATTACTGTATATATAGCATGTGAAATGAACCATTATTATCTCGAAAGCATCAATTTCCAACATTTAATACTCACTCACTTGTACTTACTTATTTTACATGCAGCTCCGAATTTCATACTGTTTCTGCAGTTAGTTAGCTTAGTTAGTCCAAGTCTCAAATATTCCTGATGTTTCCATGCTGTTTTATGGTGAACCTCAAGTGTGTAGTGCCCACTGCCTTCAATTATCAATTTAATCAATCATGATATAATCGTAACTAACTACTGTATACTACGTGTGATTTGACTTGTTGGTTCAACTTTAGAGACACTTCATGGGATCTGTTTATATATATTTAGTGCATGGTCTTTTGCTCATATTAGTTTGGACTTTGATTAGCATATGGGGTTGTCGGTTGTGTACAACTAACGAACTGACTGACCGACTGATGTATGCATGGATAGTTATTAGTTCATGGCATGCTATGCATAACGTGCAGTAGCCATATTATTATTCCGAGTGTAGATCACATAGTATGGGAAATTATGTAGGCTACTACACGTGGATGAGCATGATCCAGTCTGTATTGCTAACTAACTAACTATCTAGCTAAATGACTTGTAGACGTTAGATTGCATCTGTAGTTAGTTAGTACTAAAGTTAGTAGTGTGAAGGAAATAGTATGATATATTATACCCAGTAGTGAGTAGATTTTTTGGAGTTTTTTCAAAGTTGCACAATCATTCACTAATGCGGCCTTGACTAAACAGTGCAGAGGACAAACTCCATTTTTTGGGGCTCTTTTGTGCGACCATTTTATTTACTGGACACGTTTTTTTTCTACCCAAGGATCATCAAACTATTGTTGTGGCAAAATTATCAATTAGTCCTGGTTGCTGCTAAATGCTGAACGTGATAAAAGTGAGATATCAAAGTAAAGACTGAAGTATAATGGACCAGGACATCAATACCTGCATCAAAGACTTTGAAGATCTCACTACAGAGTTCAAAACATTGGAGGTAAGGAATATGCAAGCTATAGTTAGATTCTGTAGTTATAGTTGAGTGGCTAGAGAGTTAATGGATTGGATTTTTTTGTGGCATTGTGTAAAGTTGTGCAACTTTTTCATTTCAGGAAACCCATAAAGAGTACACAAATAAATTAGAAGAATTGGGGCGACTTCAAGCAAAATGTGTGAAGGAATTAAATCATCAGCGGTATCGTATAGGCGTTATAAAATCCTCATTGAAAGCGTGAGTGTATAAATACAATGGAGTTTGTGCATAGAATGCATTTAATGTTTTATAGGTTGATTGATTAGTTAAGTTAGTTAAATGAATAGCAGATTACACGGTACATGATAGCTAAACTGAAAATGCTACTTTTATTTTCCAGATGCAAGAAAAAAGAAGATGTGCCTGCTATAAAAGAACTAGAAGATAAAATCGTGAGTAGAAAAGTGGTTTTGTATGAGATGGAAGATGCGTTACCAAAACAAAACGGGAATTATCTTAAAATCATTTTAGGCAATGTGAATGTCTCCATTTTAAATCGAGATGACAAGTAAGTGAACTCGCCAACTACCATCCCATGTAATGGTCCTATATCATTGGTACACAAAGAAACGGAATCATAAAACTTTTCTTTCTTTCTCTGTCTAGATTCAAATACAAAGCGGAATACGAAAAATTCAAGCTGATCGTAAATGGGATCGGTCTATTGGTGTCATTTATCAATATCTTTGTGAATTCTAGGTAAACCCTATTTTTGTGTTCATCCATCCCCCCTTGTACAGTATTGTTATCTTTATTCAGAACAAAACAAACTGACCATTTTGAGTGAGTTGTTCCATTTCCGTGCAACTCATTTATTGGATCCATTGGTCACCACACGCTTGACTGACACTTCATTTCCTGATGAATGCCTTATGACTAAAGTTTATGACTTATGACACAGGATCCTGGACCTACTCTTCATGTTCCTGTTGGTCTGGTACTATTGCACCTTAACCATCCGTGAAAGCATTCTCAAAGTGAATGGCTCCCGAGTGAAGGGATGGTGGAGAACTCACCATTTCATTTCCACAGCTCTTTCCGGTGTTCTTCTCATTTGGCCTGATAATGACGTCTACTATGACTTCCGCTCTCAGTTCATGTGGTTTAATGTTTACATTAGTAAGTCACTCTATCTCTCTCCACACACAATAATAATAACACTATAACCATCACATACCCCGTCCGTATTGCTGGACCAACTTTTGTTTGCTTAATTCTTCAGGCGTACGTACCAACTCTCCAAACTCTCTCTCTCTCTGTCTCTGTCTCTCTCTAATCCGTAGAATACAATAAACTCACAGCACAACACTCCACTCTCCTTTCACATTATTTTCCTTTTCTGTCTATATGTATGTCTGTGGGACAATAGAAATATATCTAACGACTAACAAACTAGCTAACTGAATTATATAGTCCTAGTCCAGCCAACAAACAACACAAATAATAATATCCACTATTGTGTATACATATATGATAATAATATATTCAATCCTTTGCTACATATAGTTTCCTGCGTTTATATCCATTTCCTCCTGTCCTACCTATACCTATTTACTTACTTAACTTGCCGAAGCCCGCAAACCTGAAAAATAATACCTACCTTGCCTAGTTTGTTTTGAAAGGAACTGTTTCTAATCCGTCCTATGGGCGCATTTCTTTTCACCCCAGGTTCGATCCAGTTCTTGCAATTTTGGTACCAACGGGGTTGCCTGTACCGTTTACGGGCATTGGGAGAACGTCACAACATGGACATCACAATCGAAGGTTTCCACTCTTGGATGTGGCGCGGCCTGAGTTTCCTTCTGCCTTTCCTCTACGTTGGCTACATGTTCCAATTGTACAATGCGTACGTCCTGTACCAACTCAGTTTCCGACCCAATGCAACCTGGCATGTAAGGAACCCGTTGCCTACTTACTTTTTTCTTGATACAATGAATACCACTAACTAACTAAACGAGAAAGATAGAGAATGCGAATTCCACTGGTAGCTGGTAACTAACAACCTAAAACCTGGCATGTGCGATGTAACTGAATCTCATAATGCCTATGAATCACGAACGTCTTTCTTCCTTTTGTACTACTGCGTTCATTCCATGCTCTGTGACTGTACCATTTTGCAATTATTTTCCGTCCAGGTTCCCGTCATAAGTGCATTGTTCCTGACGGTATTCCTCGGGAATTTATATACCACGTTGTTGGTCATTCCACAAAAGTTGAAGGAGAAAGTGAAACTGAAACAGAAGTTCGCTGCCTATTGGGATTATATCAAGCCGAAGAAGAATGGGAAAGACACTGGTGGTAAACGGAGCTCTTCATCTGCAGACCAGCAACAACGCACGTCCGACAAGACCGAATGAATTGGACTGTGCACATATAGATCGCTATAGTAGTTAGTTAGTTAGTTAGTGTAACGCCAACTCCAAGTACCTACTCCATGTGGACTAACTAACTATCTTACTTTCTACCTACCTTTCTAATAATCATACAACACAATAAAATAGTTAAATGTCTTGAAATTAATCCTTCCTGCTCGCTCAGTCACTCACGTACTTACTACGATACTTGAACTCACCAAGGCTAATTAAAATGAGTACTTGCTTGTTAAGTTAGTTAGTTAGTAAGTTTCTTCTGTGAGTGTGAGCTGACATGGAACTGAAGTTCCAAATATAATTTCCAGACAGTAAATCTACCTGACATATGAGATGATGATGATGATGACCCGTCATTCTCTCCCTTCCTGCATGTTCCATTAAGTAATATTGTAATGAAAAAATCATATACACAAGAATATATAAAGGAAAATGAAAAATGAATGCTTTATTTTTGATGATTCCGGTGTATTCGAACAAAAATATGAGAATAATAAATGCATATAAAGTTTCGCCAGTTTTATTTACCATTGTTTGTTATGATTTATTGATAGAAAATCCTGTGAATCCCCAGGTATTGTTTAGCATACTGTTTGCTGAGTAAATATTCATATAAAAAAGAATACCAGTTTTTCACAAATATAATAAATCTATAGATTTAGTTCCTTAAAGACACAACATTTCAAAAACTATTATAGTTACCAGTATACACAGTCCATGTAATATAATCTGGGGTTCAAAAGTTTACCAAATGTTCACATTCCTTTTCAAGCAGAAAACAATAATTTAGCTCAAACTTAACTATTTAATCCCCAGACTTGGGACTTATCAGGAACAAGTACTGTCCAAACTATGATCATAAAAACGTTCGTTAATCTTATTGTTACTCATAAAATGCAAGTGACCATTGAACTAAAAGTTTTAGTTTCCTCATAAAATATAAATATCCTTAAAGATCCGTTACTATATAAAAACTTCTCTGGTCAATACTGAAAGCGAGATCGATCCCTTAATAACTATCAAATAGAGATCACATTAACAAGTCTTTCTCTTCTCTCTTTAAACTGACTGGGGTACAATATCTTTAAAAGCTTTATTAGTTACAGATCTTTTTTTAATCTACCTTTGGTTCGTTTTTTTTTTTTCGTTTTTTTGTTGCTTGGTAATCAAACAGGTTAACTTTTTCTTTGTTTTCATTTAATAATTTCAAGCTGAAGTTTTACTATCCCCAAGTGGCTTTTGGGGATTTTCCCAGATATTTTTTTTATCTTATCAGATGTGTCAGATTTGGGTTTTCGTTTTTTTTCCCTTTCCTCTTCCGTTTCCGTTTTTTAGTCGGTTCACCCGAACCGTTTTCCTCTACCCCTTGATATATCGGCCAATCTTCCCACTGCTTCGCCATCACATCCCCCATAAGAAAAAGAAAAAAAAAACATCAGATTTTTAAACGTTCACGTAAAGTTTGGCCAGAGCATAGCATTGCTAGTAATGCAAAGGCCAAATGGAAGCACCCTATGTTTGGAATCAAATGCCCTACGGTATTTAAGGCAAATACAATTCAACAATTTTCTAAACCATTACATGTAAACTAGGCTTGATAAAATACAGAATGAGACTAATGACAATCGATTCCAGATGCGAGTTCCCAAAAATTTCTATTCTCATTTACAAACGTTCATTCGCCCCATTACAATCACGTTTTACTGTGCATTCTTATACACAACTCATTGTGTAACTGCACCATGTCCCATTTGATTTTAAAATGTTCTAATACTTCCCATTTGTCATGCAAATAATTCTCAAATACACTTTTCATTTTGAATACTTCCCCAATACATCCCATTTTTCGTGCAAATAATTCCCTTGTCAATAATAATGCACTTTTCATTTCTAGCAACGATTCTATACACATGCACAGTACACATTCGTTTATATAGAATGTGCACCGCCGGCATTTAATCCCAAACATCAGGTAAACATAATCTTTAACTGCTCTCAACTAAAATCATAGTTTCAAGCATTTATCATCATCTACATAGCTACTTAACTACTGACGAAAAGCAAAACAAAAAACATACAAAGGTTGTTAATTACTTACGACTCTTACTACAGCTACAATAATATGCAAGTCCAACTAGATGGACTCTACAGAGGCGCTGCATTCCGGTTAGAAGCCATTTTAAAGGGAGGCATTTGGAAAGCCCTTTAAAATACTAACTACGTAGAGCTGTATAGCACACTACGTATGAGCATTTTTCTTAATCATACTGTTAGTTTATGCATATAGATGCACATGCAATGCTAGCAATGCACATAACATTCCAAGTATGTACATTGTTACATATTAGCAATTTATTTAGCATCATCCCAAATACATAGAAGAATACATAATTGGACTATGTAATACTTGACTATGTAATAACTATCAATACTTGAGAACAAGTATAATATGCTAAGCTGAAAAAGAAAGGCAGTATCTTATTAGTGAATTAATTGCACCCTATGCATTTTTTTTTGCAGCAGCATAAGTCAAGTGTGGACGGTGAAAATCGTCCAGTCTATTTTTTTTTTTTTTTTTTTGCAGATTACAGATACTTCTTCATGACAGTTATACCACAAAATACCAGCGCGTTATTTACATACAAATAGATGCGGTCATTACATTTTAGTGTGTTACAGCATTCCAGAATACATGATCATCACAAATGGTACACGCGGGCATACCATACCATAAATAAGTAGCAAAAGAGTAAAATGTTTTTTAAATACCTATGGAGGGGTGTGCAGCGCATTTTTGTCGGGACTCTTATTCTGGTACAAGAGATGCATTTCTCAGGAACCGTGCGAACTCGTCCGTTTACAATTGACCCAAAAGGTAAGAAATCTTTTTTTTCTCTCTCTACAACTATATGTATCATGTGAACCCGGGTTTTGTGTGAAAGAGCTTTTGTTGTTTCCTGCCAAATGTTCATTGCGTGTGCATCCCATTGTCGTTAACGTACGTATGCGATGGAGTTCATTTTCTTTTTGCACGCGGACGCTATACATGTGTATATTTCTCTTACGTCATTACTCACTCACACACACACACACCAACAAATTTTTTCTGTCTGTGTCTGGCTTTTTTGGTCAACTTTGGTGAAAACCAAATCAAGAAGAAATTTAAATATTTTAGATAGAGAGAGGAGCACCACACCACAAAAAATTCTCTTCAAAGAGCACCCTGGTCCAAAAGACTTACAAAACGTTCCCACGTTCGTACACCAAATGTATGTATAACAATTATACTTTAGAATAGTAGTCCACATTACATAACCTAGTGTAATACTTTCTTCCACTGAACAAAAAAAAATATATTCACCAACTATCCAGAAAAGACAATAATCGTCATACATTTGTAACTAGCCAACACATAGCCTATAAGTAGTACACACTAACTAATCAAATGACAAAGAAAAAACCTCAGATTCACGCCCTTTCATTTTCAACGTGTTCATCTATCGTCCACTAGGCGTAGCCATGGAACAATAATTATACAAAGTTGACACTTTTTTTTTCTTCAAAATTATCCCTCATCCCACAAAAAACAAACTAACCATCTTGACCCAAAAAAAACCAAAGGAAAACAACAACTCAATCCAGGCTACACCACGGACAAACACTTGTCAAAAAAACAAACTACAGTATAATCAGCTGTAAGACAACTCCCTATGGAGTTGCCAACAAAACGAGAGAGATTTTTCTCTGGACATCTAAAAAGCCACCTGTCTACCTAGGATTAGATATTATTATTTTCACTACTACTCAACGGTTAGGCAACAACTAAATCCAGTCACTCACTAGTGTAGTATAGTAAGTACAGTTACAGTTGATGCAAAAACGTGAGATGGACATAAAAGTGAGAACGCTGAGGAGCTCTATAGCATGTTCAAAACTAACACAACAATGGCACACTACATGAGTGTATAGATATATTGAGTGAGTGAGCGAGAGCGGAACAGTATTCAACATTCAGTCAGTCAGTAATCATGAATCACACTGTTATTTAGCTAAGTTAGTTTCGTACTCACTTAGTGACTGTGAGAAAAGAGACAGAGAGAAAGTTATAGTCAACCAACGGGCAATGTACATTAAATTTACCTGCCAAAAATATACACGACACACGCAGTCAGCCAAAAAATAACAACAGACTTGTTATTCTACATGATATGAGTGTCAGTCATGAATGCCAGGACCAGAATTATTCACATACTGTGTCCTTGCTACATACACAAATACATGATGAAAACTTGGACACTGTGTATAACTCAAATGATAACAACCCGACAATCTAACTATATGCAACTAGCAAAAAAACGCAAGTAGAGAGGCCGATGCAGACCATCCAAGAATGTTAGTTAGTTAGCTGCCTATGCTCATAGGAACATCCACTAACTAACAAACTAACTAACTAACCAACTAAACTCCGAATGCACTCATTGTTAACAATCCTCATGAATTTCATCCCGTCTAGAGCAAGTACTCACAGTAAGACCCCAGTCAGCACTGGTACATATCAACAATACGAGCCAACAGGAAAAAAAACCGCTACTCTCACTCATGTCATGTAACATTTGCACGAGTTATCATAATCTATGTGTGTACACAACCCAACCATAAACTCAAACAACCAAACAAAAAAGAGAAAAAGACACGCTTGCTTTCACCAACAACTCAACTCAAACCTACAGCTATAGTATGCCCTATGTGCAAACTAACTGAAAGTACAATGCAAGGAGCCACAATTGAATAATCTACGTATTATGAACAACTGTAAAACATTTTATGCTCTCTTGTTATTTCACAGCTAGCTAGTAATACATGTAGCTACAGCCTGAACAATAATGTCAAATCCAAATGAGTACACAAAATAGGATGCACAATTTTTGCCCATTTCCATCTAAATAGTACCTACAATGGGTGAGTGAGTGCGATGAGAAGACGAAACTTGTAACTAACTAACTAACCTCGCCCATAAGTGATCTTACTTACACAAGCTATTAAAAGTACACGTGTTTGTAGTAGCAGTAGTTGTTGTTGTCGTCCAGTTAATTAGTTACAAGTGATTTGTATCATCGCGAGTGAGAGAGAAATGTACAAGAAATCCAAGAGTAAGTAAGTAACTAACTAGTTAGAAGTGAGCCCTACAAAAGTTCGTCAACGGCAATCAATCAATCTATGCAAAAACTGAGACTACCACACAAAGTACATGTATATAGAACGACCGTACATGATACAAAGGAAAAACAGACAGAGAGAGAGAGAGAGAGAGAGAACCAAAAAAGTACACATACCACAACCTCCCTGAAGTTACCATTTATTATACAAGAGTTGCACAATGCATCGATGTTTGATGGATCAGATCAGATCACCAACTAACTAAACGAACTAACTAACTAATTAACTAACAAACTAACTAACTAGCCAACTAACTAACTAACTAACTAGCTATATGAGTTAAGTAGTAGTAGTAGTAGTAGTAGTAAGTAGTTGATTTTTTACGATAGACAAAAGTAGATAGACAAGATAAGATTTATAAGAACCTCTACAAGGCCAATACCGAAAGAGATTTACATGTACAACACACAGAGTAGTAGTAGTAGTAGTAGTAGTAGTAAATAGTAAGTAAAAGTAGTAAGTAATTATACACGTTCTACAAAAAGAAAAATTGAGAGAAAGAAAAAATGTTTTTTTTCTTGTAAATACAACAATCAACTGATTCTACACCATTGCACTGGCTACCCAAACATGTGATAATACAAACTCACTAAAAAAATGCTAGCTAAATAGTTCTATGTGTATAATAATATAGATCTATTCATATAAATCCATGTACAAGTACCTATTATAAAATACTCAAAAAAGCTACTTATTATTCTTTGTCCCTTTTTCGTCCCTTTCCTTACATATATAGTAATATATATATATGTATGTAATATGTTCAATAATAATAGAATAGATTTATATACTTTGATTATTGCATCAAGTTTCCAGTGATTTGATAGAAAAAAATCCTTCTCATCATCATCATCATGATATATTCGTATTTATATGCATATGGTTGGTGATGTTACTTTACTAGTTTTATCATATTGAATGTAGTAAGTTTTTCTTTAAGTCTGTCGTTTACCCTCTTTTTTTTGAAGAAGAAATTCTCTCACCTTTTTTTACAACAGCATTAAAAAAAGTGCTCATCATATGTCTTTGTTTGATTATTATTGGTTTCTTGTTACTTTTTTTTCTCACAGATATTAAAAAATGTACACACGTCTATTGAAAAAACCACAGAGTAGCTCCTAATAGGGAATCAGGGAAAAAGAATACAAAATTACTCCCACTGACTATCTAATGATTACATACGAGATACGATATACCTACTAAACTCACCCGTACAAAAAACTGAGCAAATTTGCAACCCAATCAATACTGATTATGTCTTTTCTACTTTGACAATTTAAAAAACTCACTACCATATCACCTACAACATCTAATATCCCCTACTAGTCACTACTTTCACTCTACCTCTCATGTGTATATGGAACTCACGAAATCACTTTTGGAAGAAAAAAATACCCCCATCATTTCTTACAAACAACTAACTGCTGCATAGTTAGTAATACAAAAATCTCTCATAGTCAGTAGCAGTGGTCCTATCCATGATCAAAAAACATAATACTCTATCATCATCACATCCAAAGACTACAAAAGTTCAAAAACCAAAATCAAGCCTCTTCATAGCCCTGCGCCCTATCTAACGATACAGTTAGTTAGTTTCCCATCCTTCCCTCTTTTTCAAGATTCTCAAATCTACAAACCACACATATTGATTACTCACTTGTTTGTAGCTATAGCAACATTACAAAAAAGTGCCAACGAAATGAAACTCGCTAGATAGGAACTCGAATTAAAAACACTCACTAACTAATCAAACTTACAAATGGTCCACTGCCTGCAAAAAATTGTCAGTAACTACTAACTAACTAACTAACTAACTAAGTAACTAACAAACTAACTAACTAAGCAAGAAAAGAGCTGTTCAAAAAACACAAAATCAAATGATCCCAAATCGGCTTTTAGCTGTTGTACACATTTAAAAACGAGAGAGAATCTCTACTTCTGGCCAATACAGGGTTACGTTCGTACTGTCAATCATAATAATCAGAAATACTCACTGATGCTAGTATACATGCAAAACAAAAGGAACTCGTGTATGCAATGCAATCTTAAGAATACTTGGACACAAAAAGGAGAAATGCGGAGCGGAACAACAGGAATCTGATGGTACGGTTTGGCTGGCTTAAAACTAAACTAAACTAACTAACTAACTAAACTAACTAGCCAAGTAAACACTCTAAAGTTTTGCTGCTGGCTGCTTTTGCTATTATTTCAGCTCTCATATCATATGTATCTAGTAAGTAACTAACAAAGTCAGTAAGTAAGTAATACATACAAAGGATGCATAGAATGCACGGCGACGGCGGCCCAATCAATGTCAATTGCCAAGAAAGCTACAGCTAGAGCCTATGCGTGACAAGAACAAATATGTATTACCAACCAACCAAGAGGAGGAGAGAGAAAGAGCAAATATGAGAGACAGGAGAAAAGCAAGTACACGTCTCCTACATATGAGCCAAAAAAGGACTTGCTGCTAATAACAAACTATGTACATACATATTATAATAAATATATTCAACATGTTAGGTAAAAAAGACAACAGGCTTTTGGACTACTATACGCTCCATCTAGAGAATATATAAGTGAGTGTGTGTGTGTAACGTACGTTTTACAAGAAAGCGAACTCAAAACGCACAGAGGTACAACAACAAATTCTTTTCTGTTTTTTTACATATACGATCTAAAATGTGATACATATGAAAGAGCCAAAAAAAATCAAGAAAAAAAAACAACGAACGACAAGAAAGTATATAAGTATGTTTAAACGAAAAAAAAGAAGAAGATGATTAAAAAAAGAGGAGAATACTGCGCACTTTTCAAACAATATATACAATATATTTCATAAAACATGATAATTAGTACGTAAGTAATCAAAATCATAATGGTAACTACTTCAAACAACGGAAAGTGTACACAATCATTTAAGGTATACAATACAATAAGTGGTTCGAGTTTCATTTATTTTTGCTCACGCAAAAAATAAAATCAATCCCAGCTGCAAAAAGCTTATACGCTACATGGAATGCTACTACACCTAACAAACAACAGTAATCTACAGATTTTTTCTTCTTCTGGTTTTTTTCCCTTTTTTTAAACTTCTTCAACTCATCATAATCCTCGTCTCAATTCTACCGTGTTCAACTGTATATTCTCATTTTACGTGAAAAAAAGAGGGGGAATCCAAAAAGAAATCAGTCTAAACGTTTGCTGTTATCTAAAATATCTAATGTATAATCATAATCACTAAATATATACTTTTAGTTGCATCGTATTTCACAAGTATATAAACGGGGATCAGACGAGATAATCTTTCCGAAAAAAATTATCTCCTCCCTCCCAATCACATATACTCATGTCCACAACTTATTTCAACAAAAAAAAATCCATAAGTAACATCCCACTGTATCACTTTATCAGTATAATTAATTATTACTATTCATACCCTTGTGGTTTTTCTTTCACTACATTTAGTCACACTACCTGTCTAATACTTGCTACACAACGACACTCTATTGGAAAAAAAACTTTTCACTTTCACTGTAGAACTGTTTACCATTTTTAGCATATGCAGGACCAACCATCAACAAGAATAGGAAATTCATTAACTGGTTCATTCATAGTCGCATCGCATTTTTTTCCCTAACGTTCGGCTTGCACGGCAAACACAAACAAAAACCAGCAGCCACTTGTAGATCGAAATGTTAAACACTGTGTGAGAAC
>Ga0210040_10000417_pt1 | contig 71988 bp, 78 predicted proteins | sample CryGeyCG12114_NA_FD_185462 | JGI IMG/M metagenome (GOLD analysis project Ga0210040, IMG submission 185462) | Groundwater microbial communities from aquifer - Crystal Geyser CG19_WC_8/21/14_NA (SPAdes) (version 2) | ecosystem: Environmental > Aquatic > Deep subsurface > Groundwater | place: USA...
AGGCTGTTGTCGCGGACCGCACCGGCGGCGACGAGGTCGTCGACGCCGATGGTGCCGCCCTGCGGGAACAGCGCGGCGATGCGGTCGAGGTTGACGACCTGGTACTCGGTGCGGAACCGGTTCGTGAAGCCCTTGAGCTTGGGCAGCCGCATGTGCAGCGGCATCTGCCCGCCCTCGAAGGCGCCCGGCACCTGGTAGCGGGCCTTGGTGCCCTTGGTGCCGCGACCGGCGGTCTTGCCCTTGCTGGCCTCACCACGGCCGACGCGCTGCTTGGCCTTCTTGGCGCCGGGTGCAGGGCGCAGGTGGTGGACCTTCAGCGGCGAGCCGCTCGTGGGCGACAGCGGCGAGCCGCTCGCGGTCGTCCCGGTGGTGGTCTGCTCGGTGGTGGTGTCGGGTGCGGTCATCGGTTACTCGACCTCCTCGACCGTCACGAGGTGCGTGACGGTCTGGACCATCCCGCGGATCTCGGGACGGTCCTCCTTGACGACGGTGTCGGAGATCCGCTTCAAGCCGAGCGAGCGCAGGGTGTCGCGCTGGTTCTGCTTGCCGCCGATCCCGGACTTGACCTGGGTGACCTTCAGGCGGGCCATCAGAGCGCACCTGCCCCGCTGCCGACGGGGGCGGCCGCCGCCTGGGCGCGGGCGCGCAGCATGGCGGCCGGCGCCACCTGCTCCAGCGTCAGGCCGCGGCGGGCAGCGATCTCCTCGGGACGGACGAGACCCTTGAGCGCGGCCACCGTCGCGTGCACGATGTTGATCGGGTTGGACGAGCCGAGGGACTTGCTCAGCACGTCGTGGATGCCGGCGCACTCGAGCACGGCGCGCACCGGGCCACCGGCGATGACGCCGGTACCGGGACTGGCCGGCTTGAGCAGGACGACGCCCGCCGCTGCCTCGCCCTGGATCGGGTGCGGGATGGTCGAGGCGATGCGCGGCACGCGGAAGAAGTGCTTCTTGGCCTCCTCGACGCCCTTGGCGATCGCCGCGGGCACCTCCTTGGCCTTGCCGTAGCCGACACCGACCTGGCCCTCGCCGTCGCCGACGACGACCAGCGCGGTGAAGCTGAAGCGCCGGCCGCCCTTGACGACCTTGGCGACGCGGTTGATGGCGACGACGCGCTCGATGTGGTTGCTCTTCTCGGCTCCGCCTCGGCCGCCACCGCGGCTGTCGCGCTGGCCACCGGCGCCCTGGCGCTGGGGTCCTGGCATCAGAGGTCCACCTTCTCGGTCATGGGAGCAGTCATGGGGGTCGGGCCGGTCATCAGAAGACCAGCCCGTTCTCGCGGGCACCGTCGGCGAGCGCGGCGATGCGGCCGTGGTAGGCGCTGCCGCCGCGGTCGAAGACCACGGTGGACACGCCCTGCTCCTTGGCGCGGGCGGCGACGAGCGCGCCGACCTGGCGGGCCAGGGCGCTCTTGTCGCCACCCTCGCCCGAGGACCTGGCGGCCCGCAGGTCGACCTCGAGCGTCGACGCGCTGGCCAGCGTGTGGCCGGCGGTGTCGTCGACGACCTGCGCCGTGATGTGGCGCGAGGAGCGCGTGACGACCAGTCGGGGACGCGCCGGGGTGCCGGTGACGCGCTTGCGCACCCGGAAGTGGCGTCGCTTCTTGCCGAGCCGTCGTGTGGTCGAGATGTCAGCCATTACTTCCCCGTCTTCCCGACCTTGAGCTTGATCTGCTCGCCCTCGTAGCGGACGCCCTTGCCCTTGTAGGGGTCGGGCTTGCGCAGCTTGCGGATGTTGGCGGCGACCTCGCCGACCTTCTGCTTGTCGATGCCGCGCACGACGAACCTCGTCGGGGTCTGCACCTCGAAGCTGATGCCCTCCGGTGCCGCCACGGGCACCGGGTGGCTGTAGCCGAGCGCGAACTCGAGGTCCGAGCCTCTGGCGGCGACGCGGTAGCCGACGCCGCGGATCTCCATGCCCTTGGCGTAGCCGTCGGTGACACCGACGACCATGTTGGCCACCAGGCTGCGGGTCAGCCCGTGCAGGCTGCGGCTCTCGCGCTCGTCGTCCGGGCGCGACACGAGCAGGGTGCCGTCGTCGGCACGCTCGATCGTGATCGGCGACGGGACGGTGTGGGACAGGGACCCCTTGGGGCCCTTCACGGTCACGGCCTGTCCGTCGAGGGTGACCTCGACGCCGGCCGGGACGGGGATCGGCAGGCGGCCGATGCGGGACATGCCAGCCTCCTAGTAGACGTAGGCGAGGACTTCCCCACCTACGCCCTTCTTGTTGGCCTGACGGTCGGTCAGCAGACCGGAGGACGTCGAGATGATGGCGACGCCCAGCCCGCCGAGGACCCTCGGCAGCTGCCCGGCCTTGGCGTACACGCGCAGACCCGGCTTGGACACGCGACGCACACCGGCGATGGACCGCTCACGGTTGGGGCCGTACTTCAGGTCGATGGACAGGAGCTTGCCCTTCTCCCCGTCCTCGGTCGACCAGCCGGCGATGTAGCCCTCCTGCTGGAGGATCTCGGCGATGTGCGTCTTGATCTTGCTGTGCGGCATGGTGACGCGGTCGTGGTACGCCGAGTTGGCGTTGCGGACGCGCGTCAGCATGTCGGCGATCGGGTCGGTCATGGTCATGAGCTGCTCATTCCGTTGGCCTTGTGGCCTTCCTCGTCACGGTTTCCTCGCGGACCTGTGACGTGCGGGTCTGGCGGGGCTGGGACTGGCCGCGACGTGCGGCCAGGGGGGTCACCAGGAGGACTTGGTGATGCCGGGGAGCTGGCCGGCGTGCGCCATCTCCCGGAAGCAGATGCGGCAGAGCCCGAAGGCGCGGAACACCGCGCGCGGACGGCCGCAGCGGTTGCAGCGGGTGTAGCCGCGGACACCGAACTTCGGTGTGCGGTTCGCCTTCTCGACGAGGGCCTTCTTCGCCATGGGTCTAGCTCTCCTTGAACGGGAAGCCGAGCGCCCGCAGCAGCGCGCGACCCTCGTCGTCGTTGGTGGCCGTGGTGACGACCGTGATGTCCATGCCGCGGGTCCGGTCGACCTTGTCGATGTCGATCTCGTGGAACATCGACTGCTCGGTCAGGCCGAAGGTGTAGTTGCCGTTGCCGTCGAACTGCTTCGGCGACAGGCCGCGGAAGTCGCGGATGCGCGGCAGCGCGATGGTCACCAGGCGGTCGAGGAACTCCCACATGCGGTCGCCGCGCAGCGTGACCTTGGCGCCGATCGGCATGCCCTCGCGCAGCTTGAACTGCGCGATGGACTTGGTCGCCTTGCGCACCTGCGGCTTCTGACCGGTGATGGCCGTCAGGTCGCGCAGCGCGCCGTCGATGAGCTTGGAGTCCTTGGCGGCGTCGCCCACACCCATGTTGACGACGACCTTGACGACACCGGGCACCTGCATGGCGTTGCCGTAGGAGAACTGCTCGGTCAGCGCCGGCTTGATCTCCGCGCGGTAGCGCTGCTTGAGGCGCGGGAGCGTCTTGGGCTCAGCGGTGGTCGTCATCAGATGTCTCCGTTGCAGCGCTTGCAGGTGCGGACGCTGTGCGTCTTGCCGTTGTCGTCGGCCTCGCTGCGACGGTGGGCGATGCGGGTCGCCTTGCCGCAGGACGGGCAGACGACCTGCACGTTGGAGACGTGCACCGGCGCCTCGGTCGTGACGATGCCGCCCGACTGGGAGCCGCGGGCCGACTGCGTGACCTTGGTGTGCTTGGTGATGCGGTTCGCGCCCTCGACGAGCACGCGCTGGGTGTCGGGGCTCGCCGAGATGACGCGGCCCTTCAGCCCACGGTCCTTGCCGCTGATGACGAGGACGGTGTCGCCCTTCTTCACGAACAGGCCGGCCATGGCTACAGCACCTCCGGTGCGAGCGAGATGATCTTCATGAAGCGCTTGTCGCGCAGCTCGCGACCCACCGGGCCGAAGATGCGCGTCCCGCGCGGGTCGCCGCCGTCCTTGATGAGGACCGCGGCGTTCTCGTCGAAGCGGATGTACGAGCCGTCGGGACGGCGACGCTCCTTGACGGTCCGGACGATGACGGCCTTGACGACGTCGCCCTTCTTGACGCCGGCTCCGGGAAGGGCGTCCTTCACCGTGCCGACGATGATGTCGCCGATGCCGGCGTAGCGCCGACCGGAGCCGCCGAGCACACGGATGCAGAGGATCTCCTTGGCACCCGTGTTGTCGGCGACGCGCAGTCGCGACTCCTGCTGAATCACTGTCTCTCCTTCGGAGTCCGTATCCCCTTTCGGGACGTGACTCCAGCTAGGTCCTGCTCGTGTGTCCTGCTGCGTACCGCCCGCGGCGGTGCTGCTCTGCTGCTCGGTCGGGCCGGGCGACTGCGCCGCGGTCCGACGGGCCTACTTCGCCTTCTCGAGGATCTCCACGACGCGCCAGCGCTTGCTCGACGACAGCGGACGGGTCTCCATGAGCAGGACCCGGTCCCCGACGCCGCAGGCGTTCGACTCGTCGTGCGCCTTGAGCTTGCTGGTGCGGCGGAGCGTCTTCTTGTAGAGGGCGTGCTGCACGCGGTCCTCGACGGCGACGACGACGGTCTTGTCCATCTTGTCGCTGACGACGAGCCCCTCGCGCGTCTTGCGGAAGGACCGGGACCCCTCGACCGCAGGAGTCGTCTCGGTCGTCCCGTGCTGGATCTCGGTCACGCTGCGCCGCCCTTCGTCGTCTCGCGCACGATGCCGAGCTCGCGCTCGCGCATCACGGTGTAGATGCGGGCGATGTCGCGCCGCACGTGCTGCAGGCGCCGGTTGTTGTCCAGCTGCCCCGTGGCCACCTGGAAGCGCAGGTTGAACAGCTCCTCCTTGGCCTCGCCGAGCCGGGAGACGAGCTCCTCGTCGGCCAGGTCGCGGATCTCGGCCGCGGTCGTCTCGGCCATCAGTCACCCACCTCACGCGTGATGAAGCGGCACTTCATCGGCAGCTTGTGCATGGCACGGCGCATGGCCTCGCGGGCCAGCGGCTCCGGCGGACCGGCGAGCTCGAACAGCACGCGGCCCGGCTTGATGTTGGCGACCCACCACTCCGGCGAGCCCTTGCCGGAGCCCATGCGGGTCTCGGCCGGCTTCTTGGTCAGCGGACGGTCCGGGTAGACGTTGATCCACACCTTGCCGCCACGACGGATGTGCCGGGTCATGGCGATACGCGCCGACTCGATCTGGCGGTTGGTGAGGTAGGCCGGCTCGAGCGCCTGGATGCCGTACTCGCCGAACGCCAGCGACGTGCCGCCCTTGGCGGCGCCGGTGCGGTCCGGGTGGTGCTGCTTGCGGTGCTTGACCCTGCGGGGGATCAGCATGATCAGGCCTCCACGTCGGGGGTGGGGGGCGTGTCCGTGGTGTTCGCGGTCCGGGGGGCGTTGGCCTCCTGGGCGGCGCCGTGGTCGGACGCGACCTGCGGGCTTGCGGCCGGGCCGCCGTCCGACTCGGCGCTGTTCACCGCGTCGATGGAGACCGCCGGGGTCTCGGCGACGTCGGCGGAGCGCTCGACCGGCGCGTTGGCCAGCGCGGCGTCGGCGGTCGGCAGGACGACGTCGCCGTCCACCTGGGGGGCGCTCGTGCCGCTGGCCGTGGGGCTCTCGGCCTGACGGCCGGCCTCGGTGCCGCCGGCGGTCGTGCCGGTGGAGCCGGAGCGCGGACCGCGGCGCTGCGGGCGCTCGCGGCGGGCCTGGCGCAGCTCAGCCTCCTGGGCCTCGCGCTCCACGCGGCTCTGCACGACGTCGCCCTTGTAGATCCACACCTTCACGCCGATGCGGCCGAAGGTCGTCTTGGCCTCGTAGATGCCGTAGTCGATGTTGGCGCGCAGCGTGTGCAGCGGCACCCGGCCCTCGCGGTAGAACTCCGAGCGGCTCATCTCGGCCCCGCCGAGGCGGCCGGCGCACTGGACCCGGATGCCCTTGACGCCCGGGTTCTTCATCGCCGACTGCATCGACTTGCGCATGGCACGGCGGAAGCTGACGCGGCTCGAGAGCTGCTCGGCGACGCCCTGCGCGACGAGCTGGGCGTCGGACTCGGGGTTCTTGACCTCGAGGATGTTGAGCTGCACCTGCTTGCCGGTGAGCTTCTCGAGGTCGCCGCGGATGCGGTCGGCCTCGGCGCCACGACGGCCGATGACGATGCCGGGACGCGCCGTGTGGATGTCCACCCGCACGCGGTCACGGGTGCGCTCGATCTCCACCTTCGAGATGCCGGCGCGCTCCATGCCCTTGCCCATCATCCGCCGGATCGCGACGTCTTCCTTGACGTACTCGGCGTAGTTCTTGTCGGCGTACCAGCGGGAGACCCAGTCGGTCGTGATCCCGAGCCGGAACCCGTGCGGGTTGACCTTCTGGCCCACTAGCGGGCACCTGCCTTCTTGGTCGGGGTGGCCACGTGGCGACCGACGCGGCCCTGGCTTGCGCCGGGACGGACCGAGACGACGACCGTGATGTGGCTCGTGCGCTTGCGGATGCGGTAGGCGCGGCCCTGCGCACGGGGGCGGAAGCGCTTGAGCGTCGGACCCTCGTCGACGTAGGCCTGGCTGATGTAGAGCCGGGCCGGGTCGAGCTGCTTGTTGTGCTGGGCGTTCGCTGCCGCGCTGGCGATCACCTTGGCGATCGGCTCGCTGGCGGCCTGCGGCTGGAAGCGGAGCTGGTCCAGGGCCGGCTGCACGTCCATGCCGCGCACGAGGTCGATGACGCGGCGGCACTTCATCGGCGTCATGCGCAGGTAGCGGACCTGGGCGAGGGCCGACTCGTCGTCGAGGTGGCGCGTCTTGTTCTCAGCCACGACGGCTCCTCCGGTCGTCCTTCACGTGACCGCGGAAGGTGCGCGTCGGCGAGAACTCGCCGAGCTTGTGCCCGACCATCGACTCCGTCACGAACACGGGCACGTGCTTGCGGCCGTCGTGCACGGCGATCGTGTGACCCAGCATGTCCGGGATGATCGTCGAACGACGCGACCAGGTCTTGATCACGTTCTTGGTGCCCTTGTCGTTCTGCGCGTCCACCTTCTTCAGGAGGTGGTCGTCGACGAAGGGACCCTTCTTCAGGCTGCGCGGCATCGCTGCTTACCCCTAGCGCTTCTTGTTGGTCTTGCGGCGGCGGACGATCATCGCGTCGCTGGCCTTGCGGCGACGGGTGCGGCCCTCGGGCTTGCCGGCCGGGTTCACCGGGTGGCGGCCACCGGACGTCTTGCCCTCACCACCACCGTGCGGGTGGTCGACCGGGTTCATGGCGACACCGCGGACGGTCGGGCGCTTGCCCTTCCAGCGCATGCGGCCGGCCTTGCCCCAGTTGATGTTGCTCTGCTCGGCGTTGCCGACCTCGCCGACCGTCGCGCGGCAGCGCAGGTCGACGAGCCGGATCTCGCCGGAGGGCATGCGCAGCTGGGCGTGCGGACCGTCCTTGGCGACGAGCTGCACGCTGGCACCGGCCGAGCGGGCGATCTTCGCGCCTCCGCCGGGCCGGAGCTCGATGTTGTGCACGGTCGTACCCGTCGGGATGTTGCGCAGCGGCAGCGCGTTGCCGGGCTTGATGTCGGCGTTCGGGCCGGCCTCGACCCTGTCGCCCTGACCCAGGCCCCGGGGCGCCACGATGTAGCGCTTCTCCCCGTCGGCGTAGTGCAGCAGGGCGATGCGCGCGGTGCGGTTGGGGTCGTACTCGATGTGCGCGACGGTGGCCGGCACGCCGTCCTTGTCGTGGCGCCGGAAGTCGATCACGCGGTAGGCCCGCTTGTGGCCGCCACCCTGGTGGCGCGTGGTGACGCGCCCGTAGGCGTTGCGGCCGCCCTTGCTGTGCAGGGGCCGCACCAGCGACTTCTCCGGCGTGTCTCGCGTGACCTCGACGAAGTCGGCGACGGAGGAGCCGCGGCGGCCCGGCGTCGTCGGCTTGTACTTGCGGATGCCCATGTCTGTCCCTCTTCCCTCGGAGCTCCGGCCCCGCTAGGAGACCGGGCCCCCGAAGATCTCGATGCGGCCCTCGCGCAGCGTGACGATCGCGCGCTTGGAGGAGGCGCGCTGGCCGAAGCCCGCACGCGTGCGCTTGCGCTTGCCCTGGCGGTTGAGCGTGTTGACGTCGCTCACCTTCACGCCGAAGACCTTCTCGACCGCGATCTTGATCTGGGTCTTGTTGGCGTCCGGGCGGACGAGGAAGGTGTACTTGTTCTCGTCGAGCAGGCCGTAGCTCTTCTCGGAGATGACCGGCGACAGCAGGATGTCGCGCGGGTCGGTCAGGTCGCTCACGCGGACTCCTCAGGCTGGACGACCGAGGGGACGTCGCTCTGGATGACGTGCGGGGCGAGGTCCTCGCCCGGCGTGGTGGAGCCGGGGACCTCGGTGCCGGCGGCGCTGGTGCCCGTCGCGGCGGCCTCGCGCGACGTCGCCCTGGCCTTGGCGCGGCGGCCGGTGGGGTTCGGGGCGAGGAAGGCCTGCAGGGCCGACTCGGTGAACACGACGTCGTCGCTGATCAGGACGTCGTAGGTGTTGAGCTGACCGGGGCTCAGGATGTGGACGCTGTGGGCGTTGCGCAGCGACTTCCAGCTGACCTCGTCGTGCCGCTCGGCGACGACCAGCACGTGCGGCCGGGTGCTGATGGCGCCGAGCAGGGCCACCGCGCTCTTGGTGCTCGGGGCGTCGGTCGTCGACAGCGAGCTGACGACGTGGACGCGCCCGTGGCGCGCGCGGTCGGACAGCGCTCCGCGCAGGGCGGCGGCCTTCATCTTCTTGGGCGTCCGCTGGCTGTAGTCACGCGGCTGGGGGCCGTGGACGACGCCACCGCCGACGAACTGCGGTGCTCGGGTCGAGCCCTGCCGGGCGCGACCGGTGCCCTTCTGGCGGTAGGGCTTGCGCCCACCACCACGGACCTCGCCGCGGGTCTTGGTGCTGTGCGTGCCCTGGCGGGCCGCGGCGAGCTGGGCCACGACGACCTGGTGGATCGTCGGGATGCTGACCTGCGCGGCGAAGACCTCGCCCGGCAGCTCCACGGTGCGACCCGTCGAGCCGTCGGGGGTGCGGACGTCGATGACGATCCCCGCGCTCTGGCTGGTCGTGCTCTCGGCGGTGGTCACTTGGCCACACCACCCTTCCCGAGGCCGCCCTTGGCGGCGGTGCGGACGAGGACCATGCCGCCACGGGGACCGGGGACCGCGCCCTTGATGAGCAGCAGCCCGCGCTGGGCGTCCAGCGCGTGGACGGTGAGGTTCTGGGTCGTGGTGCGCACGTGGCCCATGCGTCCGGCCATGCGCGTGCCCTTGAAGACGCGGGCCGGCGTGGCGCAGGCGCCGATCGAGCCGGGCGAGCGGTGCTTGCGCTGCACGCCGTGGCCGGCGCCCAGACCCTTGAAGTTGTGGCGCTTCATCACGCCGGCGTAGCCCTTGCCCTTGCTGGTGCCGACGACGTCGACCTGCAGCGGCGAGCCCTCACCCGGGGTGAACGCCTCGGCGGTGATCTCCTGCCCCACGGTGTACGACGACGCGTCGTCGGTGCGGATCTCGACGAGGTAGCGGCGCGGCGGCACACCGGCCTTGGCGAAGTGGCCGGCCTCCGGCTTGTTCACCTTGCGCGGGTCGATGGGGCCGTACGCGATCTGGACGGCGCTGTAGCCGTCCTTCTCGGGGGTGCGGACCTGGGTGACCACGCACGGCCCGGCCTTGACGACGGTCACCGGGATGATCCGGTTGTTCGCGTCGAAGACCTGGGTCATGCCCAGCTTCTCGCCCAGGACGCCCTGGATGCTCTTGGCCATGGTTGCGTCGTCCCTACAGCTTGATCTCGATGTCGACGCCCGCCGGCAGGTCGAGCCGCATGAGCGAGTCGACGGTCTTCGGCGTGGGGTCGAGGATGTCGATGAGGCGCTTGTGCGTGCGCATCTCGAAGTGCTCGCGCGAGTCCTTGTACTTGTGCGGCGAGCGGATGACGCAGTACACGTTCTTCTCGGTCGGCAGCGGCACCGGGCCGGCGACCTGCGCACCCGTACGCGTCACCGTCTCGACGATCTTGCGCGCCGAGCTGTCGATGACCTCGTGGTCGTAGGCCTTGAGCCGAATGCGGATCTTCTGTCCCGCCATGGGGGTTCCCGTCCTGTCTGGTGCCGCTGGCTGTGAGAGCTGGTGGAACGGTCCGTCTCGTCCGACCCCCGCACTCGGGTGTGTCGCCCGTGGAGCGCGGTACCGCGCCGGGCACCGAGGGGGTACAAGGACGAGCCGGGCCGATCGATTCCCGGCCGGGGGGCGGCGCAGGTGTGAGCTGCACCGCCCCCGACCGGGAACGGACTACTTCGTGATCTTGGTGACCCGGCCGGCGCCCACGGTGCGACCGCCCTCGCGGATGGCGAAGCGCAGGCCCTCCTCCATGGCGATGGGCTGGATGAGGGTCACCTTCATCTCGGTGTTGTCGCCCGGCATGACCATCTCGGTGCCCTCGGGCAGGTCGACGACGCCGGTGACGTCCGTGGTCCGGAAGTAGAACTGCGGACGGTAGTTGTTGAAGAACGGCGTGTGGCGGCCACCCTCGTCCTTGCTGAGGATGTAGACCTGCGCCTCGAACTCGGTGTGCGGCGTGATCGACTTGGGCTTCACGACGACCTGCCCGCGCTCGACCTCCTCGCGCTTGATGCCGCGGATGAGCAGACCGACGTTGTCGCCGGCCATGCCCTGGTCGAGCAGCTTGCGGAACATCTCGACACCGGTGACCGTCGTGGTCTGCACGGTGTCCTTGATGCCGACGATCTCGACGGTCTCGTTGACGTTGACGACGCCGCGCTCGATGCGGCCGGTGACGACCGTGCCGCGCCCGGTGATGGTGAAGACGTCCTCGACCGGCATGAGGAACGGCTTGTCGGTCTCACGGGTCGGCTCGGGGATCGACTCGTCGACGGCGGCCATCAGCTCGAGGAGCTTGTCGGCCCACTCCTTGTCGCCCTCGAGCGCCTTGAGCGCCGAGACGCGCACGACCGGCAGGTCGTCACCGGGGAACTCGTACTCGGAGAGCAGCTCGCGGACCTCGAGCTCGACGAGCTCGAGGATCTCCTCGTCGTCGACCATGTCGGCCTTGTTCAGCGCCACGACGATGTAGGGCACACCGACCTGGCGGGCCAGGAGCACGTGCTCCTTGGTCTGCGGCATCGGGCCGTCGGTGGCGGCGACCACGAGGATCGCGCCGTCCATCTGCGCCGCACCGGTGATCATGTTCTTGATGTAGTCGGCGTGCCCGGGGCAGTCGACGTGCGCGTAGTGGCGGTTCTCGGTCTGGTACTCGACGTGCGCGATGGAGATCGTGATGCCACGAGCCTTCTCCTCGGGCGCCTTGTCGATCTGGTCGAACGCCGACGCCTCGTTGAGGTTCGGGTACGCGTCGTGCAGCACCTTGGTGATGGCCGCGGTCAGCGTCGTCTTCCCGTGGTCGATGTGACCGATCGTGCCGATGTTGACGTGCGGCTTGGTGCGCTCGAACTTCGCCTTGGCCATGAGGCCTGTCCTCCTGTGACGGGTGGTGTGCCGTACGACGTCTGTCGAAGGCGGGGGTGCTGAGCGGGCGGGGTGCTACTCCCCCCGCACCTTCGCGATGATCTCCTTCGCCACGTTGCCGGGCACCTCAGCGTAGGAGTCGAACTGCATGCTGTAGCTGGCGCGGCCCTGCGTCTTGGAACGCAGGTCGCCGACGTAGCCGAACATCTCCGACAGCGGCACCAGCGCCTTGACGACGCGGACCCCGGCTCGCTCGTCCATCGCCTGGATCATGCCGCGGCGGCTGTTGAGGTCGCCGATGACGTCGCCCATGTTCTCCTCGGGCGTGGTCACCTCGACGGCCATCATCGGCTCCATGAGCGCGGGGTCCGCCTTGCGGGCCGCCTCCTTGAAGCCCATCGAGCCGGCGATCTTGAACGCCATCTCGGAGGAGTCGACGTCGTGGTAGGCGCCGTCGGTGAGCGTCACCTTCACGCCGACCAGCGGGTAGCCGGCGAGGATGCCGTGCTGCATGGCCTCCTGTGCGCCCTGGTCGACGGCCGGGATGTACTCCTTGGGCACCCGGCCACCGGTGATGGTGCTCTCGAACAGGTAGGTCGGGACGCTGCCGGTCTCGTCCGGCTCGGTGAGCGGCTCGACCCGCAACTGGATCTTGGCGAACTGGCCGGTGCCACCGGTCTGCTTCTTGTGCGTGAAGTCCAGGCGCTCGACCGTGCCCCGGAGGGTCTCGCGGTAGGCGACCTGCGGCTTGCCGACGTTGGCCTCGACCTTGAACTCCCGGCGCATGCGGTCCACCAGGATGTCCAGGTGGAGCTCGCCCATGCCGGCGATGATCGTCTGGCCGGTCTCCTCGTCGGTGTAGACCTTGAAGGTCGGGTCCTCCTCGGCCAGGCGCTGGATGGCGACACCCAGCTTCTCCTGGTCGCCCTTGGTCTTCGGCTCGATCGCCACCGAGATGACCGGGTTGGGGAAGCTCATGGACTCGAGCACGATCGGTGCCTCGGAGCCGGCCAGCGTGTCGCCGGTCGTGGTCTGCTTCAGACCGATGACCGCGCAGATGTCGCCCGCCTTGACCTCCGAGATGTCCTCGCGCGAGTTGGCGTGCATCTGCATCAGACGCCCGATCTTCTCCTTGCGGTCCTTGGTGGCGTTCAGGACCTGCGTGCCCGCGGTGAGCGTGCCGGAGTAGACGCGGATGTAGGTGAGCTTGCCGACGTGCGGGTCGACGGCGATCTTGAAGGCCAGCGCCGACAGCGGGGCGTCGAACTCGGGCTCGCGCTGCTCGAGGACGGACTCGTCCTTGACCGAGTGGCCGGTGACCGCACCGACGTCCAGCGGCGAGGGGAGGTAGTCGACGACCGCGTCGAGCATGGGCTGCACGCCCTTGTTCTTGAACGCCGAGCCGCACAGGACCGCCGTGACGGTGCGCTCCTTGGTGGAGGACAGGATGGCGCGGCGGATGCCGGCCTTGATCTCGTCGTTCGAGATCTCCTCGCCCTCGAGGTACTTCTCCATCACCGCGTCGTCGACGTCGGCCAGCGTCTCGACGAGCCTGGTGCGGTAGTCCGCCGCCTGCTCGGCGAAGTCGGCCGGGATGTCGACGACGTCGAAGTGGTCGCCCTTGCTGGTCTTGTCGTCGTTGGCCCAGAGCAGGCCCTTCATCTGCACGAGGTCGATGACCCCGGTGAAGTCGCCCTCGGTGCCCCAGGGCAGCTGCAGGACCAGCGGCACGGCGTTGAGCCGGCTGACGATCATGTCGACGGTGCGGTAGAAGTTCGCGCCCGTGCGGTCCATCTTGTTGACGAAGCAGATGCGCGGCACGGAGTACTTGTCGGCCTGCCGCCACACCGTCTCGGACTGCGGCTCGACACCGGCGACGGAGTCGAAGACCGCGACCGCGCCGTCGAGCACGCGCAGCGAGCGCTCCACCTCGACGGTGAAGTCGACGTGGCCCGGCGTGTCGATGATGTTGATGCGGTGGTCGGCCCACTGGCAGGTCGTCGCGGCGGACGTGATGGTGATGCCGCGCTCCTGCTCCTGCTCCATCCAGTCCATCGTGGCGGCGCCGTCGTGGACCTCACCGATCTTGTACGCCCGACCGGTGTAGTACAGGACGCGCTCGGTCGTCGTCGTCTTGCCCGCGTCGATGTGCGCCATGATCCCGATGTTGCGGGTCCTGGCGAGGATCGCGTTGCTGGCCACAGCTGCTTCTCTTCTTCCGGGGTCTGGAGGTGCGTACGGCAGGCGGGAGGGTGTCCCCCGACTACCAGCGGTAGTGCGCGAAGGCCTTGTTCGACTCGGCCATCTTGTGGGTGTCCTCGCGGCGCTTCACGGCCGCACCGAGGCCGTTGCTGGCGTCGAGCAGCTCGTTCATGAGGCGCTCGGTCATCGTCTTCTCACGACGGGCGCGGGAGTACTGGATGAGCCAGCGCAGCGCGAGCGTGTTGCTGCGCCCGGCGCGGACCTCGATCGGCACCTGGTAGGTCGCACCGCCGACGCGGCGGCTGCGCACCTCGAGGGTGGGCTTGACGTTGTCGAGCGCGCGCTTGAGGGTGATCACCGGGTCGGTGTCGCTCTTCGCCCGGCAGCCCTCCAGGGCGCCGTAGACGATGCGCTCGGCGACCGAGCGCTTGCCGCCGACGAGGACCTTGTTGATGAGGCTGGTGACGAGCGGCGAGCCGTAGACCGGGTCGGTGACGACCGGGTGCTTCGGGGCAGGACCCTTGCGAGGCACTACTTCTTCTCCTTCTTCGCGCCGTAGCGGCTGCGGGCCTGCTTGCGGTTGCGGACGCCCTGGGTGTCGAGCGAACCGCGGATGATCTTGTAGCGCACGCCCGGGAGGTCCTTCACGCGGCCACCGCGGACGAGCACGATGCTGTGCTCCTGCAGGTTGTGGCCGACGCCGGGGATGTAGGCCGTCACCTCGACGCCGCTGGTCAGCCGCACACGGGCGACCTTGCGCAGGGCGGAGTTGGGCTTCTTCGGCGTCGTCGTGTAGACGCGGGTGCAGACGCCACGACGCTGCGGGCTCCCCTTGAGGGCCGGCGTGTTGGTCTTCTCGACCTTGTCCTGCCGGCCCTTGCGGACCAGCTGCTGGATCGTGGGCAAAGCGTCTCCTGCTCGTCCTTGCTCGATGTTCGGGACCGTGCTGACCGAGCCACTGCGCCCCACGCGGTCGGGTGTGTCGTCCGACTCGGCTCCCGCCCGTGCGGTCGTCCGTCCGGGGGGATGGTGCAGAGGTCCTGCTGCCGACCGGCGTCCGTCTCGGTGGTGCTGCGGGCGCACGGTGGGACCCGGGTCGCCCCAGGCACGAGTGGCAACAGTACCTGTCGCCCAGACGGGGGTCAAAAGCCGTAGGCGGTCGCCTGCGCCACGTCACGTCGACACGCCGGGGGCGCTCGGCGGGCGTACGGGGCAGGACCACGCGGTGCCTGTGCCCGCGTCCGGTCCACCGCCCAAGCCCACCCCCGCTGAGCTGGCCGCAGCCTACGGCCGGACCGTTCCCGACCTCGTCCGACCGGACCTGCCCGTCCTGCTCTGCGGCATCAACCCGTCGCTGTGGTCGGGGGCCGTCGGCCTGCACTTCGCCTCCCCGAGCAACCGCCTGTGGCCGACGCTGCACCTGTCGGGCTGGACGCCGCGCCGGCTTCGGCCGGAGGAGACGGACGACGTCCTGGACGCCGGCCTCGGGATCACCAACCTGGTGCCGCGGGCGACCGCCCGGGCCGACGAGCTCGACGACGACGAGCTGCGCGAGGGGCTGCCCCGCGTCGCGCGACTCGCCGAGCGGGTGCGACCGCGGTGGGTCGCCTTCCTCGGCCTGTCGAGCTACCGGACCGCGACCGGCGAGCGCCGGGCAGCCGTCGGACCGCAGGAGCGTCGCGTCGGCGGAGCCCCGGTCTGGCTGCTGCCCAACCCGAGCGGCCTGAACGCCTCGTGGCAGCTGCCGCGCCTGGCCGAGGCCTACGGCGCGCTGCGGGCGGCCGCTACCTGAAGGTGAACGGGAGGACGAGCAGCAGCAGGCCGACCACCACGGCCCCCAGCACCAGGACGAGGTGCACCCACGACATGACGCTCGCCCACGTGCACAGCGACAGCCCGGTGAGCCGGCCGCCGCTGGCCGCGATGTCGCGGCGGGCGGTGCGAGCGAGCACCAGCGCGGCGATGGCGCCGACGAACGGCACGGTCGGCGTCCACGCCAGCACGGCCAGCACGATGGCGACGATCGCCTTGGGCTCCGTGCGCGTCTGCGGCGGGCCGTACCCGGTCGGCGGGCCGTACCCGGTCGGCGGGCCGAACGGGTCCGACGGCGGGGGCGTGCTCACCGTCCCAGCGTACGACCGACGGCCGCCCCCGGAGCGGGGACGGCCGTCGGTCGACGTGCTGGCGGGCTAGCCGCGGTAGGCGTCCCGACCGGTGTAGTCGAAGTCGTCCAGCGGCACGGCCTGGCCGCCACCCGTCCCGAACGCGAACTCCGGGTCGTCGTAGCCGGCCATCGAGTAGACCTGCGCGCGGGCCTCCTCGGTGGGCTCCACCCGGATGTTGCGGTAGCGGCTGATGCCGGTGCCCGCCGGGATGAGCTTGCCGATGATGACGTTCTCCTTCAGGCCGAGCAGCGAGTCGCTCTTGGCCTGGATCGCCGCGTCGGTGAGGACACGGGTCGTCTCCTGGAAGGAGGCCGCCGACAGCCACGACTCGGTCGCGAGCGAGGCCTTGGTGATGCCCATGAGGACCGGACGGCCGGAGGCCGGCTCGCCGCCCTCCTGCACCACCCGGCGGTTCTCGCCCTCGAACACGGCGCGCTCGACGAGCGAGCCGGGCAGGAAGTCGGTGCCGCCGCTCTCGAGGACGTTCACCCGCTTCAGCATCTGCCGGATGATCACCTCGATGTGCTTGTCGTGGATCGACACGCCCTGCGAGCGGTAGACCTCCTGCACCTCGGCCACCAGGTGCAGCTGCACCTGGCGCGGGCCGAGGATGCGCAGCACCTCGTGCGGGTTGACCGCGCCGATGTGCAGCTTGTCGCCCACCTCGATGTGGTCGCCCTCGTCGAACAGCAGCCGGGCGCGCTTGGAGACGATGTAGCTGATCTCCTCCGAGCCGTCGTCCGGCGTGATCGTGACCTGGCGGCCCTTGGCGGTGTCCTCCAGGCTGATCCGGCCGGCGACCTCGGAGATCTGCGCGACGCCCTTGGGGCTGCGGGCCTCGAACAGCTCGACCACGCGCGGGAGGCCGTGGGTGATGTCCTCACCCGCGACGCCACCGGTGTGGAAGGTGCGCATCGTGAGCTGGGTGCCGGGCTCGCCGATCGACTGGGCGGCGATGATGCCGACCGCCTCGCCGACGTCGACGGTCTTGCCGGTGGCCAGCGAGCGGCCGTAGCAGGACGCGCAGGTGCCGACCTTGGAGTCGCAGGTCAGCACGCAGCGGACCTTGATCTCCTCGACGCCGGCGTCGATGAGGGCACCGATGTTGACGTCGCCGAGATCGGCGCCCGCCTCGAGCACCGTGGTGCCCGCCGCGTCCACCGCGTCGGCGGCCAGGGTCCGCGCGTAGACCGAGGTCTCGACGTGGGTGTCCTTGACCAGGACGCCGTCTGCGCCGCGCGTGCCGATCGACATCTTGACGCCGCGCGAGGTGCCGCAGTCCTCCTCGCGGATGATGACGTCCTGCGAGACGTCGACCAGGCGACGGGTGAGGTAGCCGGAGTCGGCGGTGCGCAGCGCGGTGTCGGCGAGACCCTTGCGCGCACCGTGCGTGGAGATGAAGTACTCCAGGACGGTCAGGCCCTCGCGGAAGTTGGCCTTGATCGGGCGCGGGATGATCTCGCCCTTCGGGTTGGCCACCAGCCCTCGCATGCCGGCGATCTGCCGGACCTGCATCATGTTCCCGCGGGCGCCGGAGTGGACCATCATCCAGACCGGGTTGGTCTTCGGGAAGTTCTCCTCCATGGCCTTGGCGACCTCGGCGGTGGCCTTCGTCCAGATCTCGATGAGCTCCTGACGGCGCTCGTCGTCGGTGATGACACCGCGGGAGTACTGCTTCTCGATCTTCTCGGCGTCACCCTCGTAGCGCTCGAGGATCTCGGCCTTGCCGGGCGGCGTGACGACGTCCTCGATCGAGATCGTGACGCCGGAGCGGGTCGCCCAGCGGAAGCCGGTCTCCTTGAGCGCGTCGAGCGTCGCCGCGACCTGCACCTTCGGGTAGCGCTCGGCCAGGTCGTTGACGATGGCGCCCAGCTCTCGCTTGGACACCTCCTTGTCGACGAAGCCGTAGTCGACCGGCAGCGCCTCGTTGAACAGCGTGCGGCCGAGCGTCGTCTCGACGCGGTAGGCGGAGAGGTCACCGTCCTCGACGGGAGCCGGCCCGGACAGGTCGCGCATGCGGATCGAGACCTTGGCCTGCAGGTCCAGCTCGCCGGCGTCGTACGCCATGACCGCCTCGGCGACGGAGGAGAACGAGCGGCCCTCGCCCCTCGCGCCGTCCTCCTGGCTGGTCAGGTAGTAGATGCCGAGCACCATGTCCTGGGTCGGCGAGGTGATCGGACGACCGTTCGCCGGGCTCAGGATGTTGTTGCTGGACAGCATCAGGATGCGGGCCTCGGCCTGCGCCTCCGCGGACAGCGGCAGGTGGACGGCCATCTGGTCGCCGTCGAAGTCGGCGTTGAACGCCGTGCAGACGAGCGGGTGGATCTGGATGGCCTTGCCCTCGACGAGCTGCGGCTCGAAGGCCTGGATGCCGAGGCGGTGCAGCGTGGGTGCCCGGTTGAGCAGCACCGGGTGCTCGGTGATGACCTCCTCGAGCACGTCCCACACGACGGGGCGGGCGCGCTCGACCATGCGCTTGGCGCTCTTGATGTTCTGCGCGTGGTTGAGGTCGACCAGCCGCTTCATGACGAACGGCTTGAACAGCTCCAGCGCCATCTGCTTGGGCAGGCCGCACTGGTGCAGCTTCAGCTGCGGGCCGACGACGATGACCGAGCGGCCGGAGTAGTCGACGCGCTTGCCGAGCAGGTTCTGGCGGAACCGGCCCTGCTTGCCCTTGAGCATGTCGGACAGCGACTTGAGCGGGCGGTTGCCCGGACCGGTCACCGGCCGGCCGCGGCGGCCGTTGTCGAACAGCGCGTCGACGGCCTCCTGCAGCATGCGCTTCTCGTTGTTGACGATGATCTCGGGCGCGCCGAGGTCGAGCAGGCGCTTCAACCGGTTGTTGCGGTTGATGACGCGGCGGTAGAGGTCGTTCAGGTCGGACGTCGCGAAGCGGCCACCGTCGAGCTGCACCATGGGGCGCAGGTCCGGCGGGATGACCGGGACGCAGTCGAGCACCATGCCCATCGGGCTGTTGCGGGTGTTGAGGAAGGCCGCGACGACCTTGAGGCGCTTGAGGGCGCGGACCTTCTTCTGGCCCTTGCCCGAGCGGATCGTCTCGCGCAGCGACTCCCCCTCGGCGTCGAGGTCGAAGCTCTCCAGCAACCGCTGCAGCGCCTCGGCGCCCATGCCGCCGGTGAAGTACTGCCCGAAGCGGTCGCGCAGCTCGCGGTAGAGCGTCTCGTCGGCGATGAGCTGCTTGGGCTCGAGCTTCTTGAACGTGTCGAGCACCTCGGCGAGCTTGTCGAGCTCGCGCTGGGCGCGGTCGCGCAGCTGGCGCAGCTCGCGCTCGGCGCCCTCGCGCACCTTGCGGCGCACGTCGCCCTTCGCACCCTCGGCCTCGAGGGCGGCGATGTCGTCCTCGAGCTTCTTCTGGCGCGTCTCGGCGTCGGCGTCGCGCTTGTCCTCGATGCGCTTCATCTCCACGCCCATGGACGCCTCGACGCTCGCGAGGTCGTTGTGGCGCGCGTCGGCGTCGACGGAGGTGATCAGGTACGCCGCGAAGTAGATGATCTTCTCGAGGTCCTTGGGGGCCAGGTCGAGCAGGTAGCCCAGGCGCGACGGGACGCCCTTGAAGTACCAGATGTGGGTGACCGGAGCGGCCAGCTCGATGTGGCCCATCCGCTCACGACGCACCTTGGCGCGGGTGACCTCGACGCCGCAGCGCTCGCAGATGATGCCCTTGAAGCGGACGCGCTTGTACTTGCCGCAGTAGCACTCCCAGTCGCGGGTCGGACCGAAGATCTTCTCGCAGAAGAGCCCGTCCTTCTCCGGCTTGAGCGTGCGGTAGTTGATGGTCTCGGGCTTCTTCACCTCGCCGTGGGACCACTGGCGGATGTCGTCAGCGGTGGCGAGGCCGATGCGGAGCTCGTCGAAGAAGTTGACGTCGAGCACGGTGTCTTCTCTCTTTTGGCCTTGCGAAATCAGGGGGGTGGCTCAGGCGAGGGGCCGGCGTGCGGCCGGCCCCTCGCCGGAGCGTCAGACCTCTTCGACGGACGAGGGCTCGCGGCGGCTGAGGTCGATGCCCAGCTCCTCTGCCGCGCGGAACACGTCCTCGTCGGTGTCGCGCATCTCGATGGACATGCCGTCCGAGGACAGCACCTCCACGTTGAGGCACAGCGACTGCATCTCCTTGATGAGCACCTTGAAGGACTCGGGGATGCCCGGCTCGGGGATGTTCTCCCCCTTGACGATCGCCTCGTAGACCTTGACGCGGCCGAGGACGTCGTCGGACTTGATCGTCAGCAGCTCCTGCAGGGCGTAGGCGGCGCCGTACGCCTGCATCGCCCACACCTCCATCTCGCCGAAGCGCTGACCACCGAACTGCGCCTTGCCACCCAGCGGCTGCTGCGTGATCATCGAGTACGGGCCGGTGCTGCGGGCGTGGATCTTGTCGTCCACGAGGTGCAGCAGCTTCAGGATGTAGATGTAGCCGACCGAGATCGGCGCCGGGTACGGCTCGCCGGAGCGGCCGTCGAACAGCCGGGCCTTGCCGGAGGACCCGACCATCTGCACGCCGTCCCGGTTCGGCAGCGTGCTGCCGAGCAGGCCGGTGATCTCGTCCTCGCGCGCACCGTCGAACACCGGCGTGGCGGTGTTCGTGCCGGCCGGCGCGGAGGTCACGCCGATGCCGGTGAGGCGCTGCTTCCACGCCTCGTCGGTCCCGGCGACCTCGAAGCCGGTCTTCGCGATCCAGCCGAGGTGGGTCTCGAGGACCTGCCCGACGTTCATGCGGCCGGGGACGCCGAGCGGGTTGAGCACGACGTCGACCGGGGTGCCGTCCTCGAGGAACGGCATGTCCTCCTGCGGGAGGATCTTGGCGATGACGCCCTTGTTGCCGTGGCGGCCGGCCAGCTTGTCACCGTTGCTGATCTTGCGCTTCTGGGCGACGTAGACCCGGACCAGCTCGTTGACGCCCGGCGGCAGCTCGTCGCCGTCCTCGCGCGAGAACACGCGCACACCGATGACCTTGCCGGACTCGCCGTGCGGCACCTTCAGGGACGTGTCGCGGACCTCGCGGGCCTTCTCGCCGAAGATGGCGCGCAGGAGGCGCTCCTCCGGCGTCAGCTCCGTCTCGCCCTTGGGCGTCACCTTGCCGACGAGGACGTCACCGGGGGTGACCTCCGCGCCGATGCGGATGATGCCGCGCTCGTCGAGGTCGGCGAGGACCTCCTCCGAGACGTTGGGGATGTCGCGGGTGATCTCCTCGGCGCCGAGCTTGGTGTCGCGGGCGTCGACCTCGTGCTCGTCGATGTGGATCGAGGTGAGGACGTCGTCCTGCACGAGGCGCTGCGACAGGATGATCGCGTCCTCGTAGTTGTGGCCCTCCCACGGCATGAACGCCACGAGCAGGTTCTTGCCGAGCGCCATCTCGGCCTCGTCCGTGCACGGGCCGTCGGCGATGACCTGGCCGGCCTCGACGCGCTGGCCCTCCGCCACGATGGGCTTCTGGTTGATGCAGGTGCCCTGGTTGCTGCGGCGGAACTTCGACAGCCGGTAGGTGCGGCGGGTGCCGTCGTCGTGCATGACGGTGACGTAGTCGGCGGACAGCTCCTCCACCACACCGGCCAGCTCGGCGACGATGACGTCACCGGCGTCGACCGCGGCGCGGTGCTCCATGCCGGTGCCGACGAGCGGCGCCTCGCTGCGCAGCAGCGGGACGGCCTGGCGCATCATGTTCGACCCCATGAGCGCGCGGTTGGCGTCGTCGTGCTCGAGGAACGGGATCATCGCCGTCGCGACCGAGCAGATCTGGCGCGGGGAGACGTCGATGTAGTCGACGCCGGACGGGTCGATGTAGTCGACCTCGCCGCCCTTCTTGCGCACCAGCACGCGGTCGGCGGCGAACGAGCCGGAGGCGTCCAGCGCGTTGGCCTGCGCGATGACGTGCCGGTCCTCCTCGTCGGCCGTGAGGTAGTCGACCTGGTCGGTGACCCCACCGTCCGTGACCTTGCGGTAGGGCGTCTCGACGAAGCCGAACGCGTTGACCCGGCCGAAGGTCGCCAGCGAGCCGATCAGGCCGATGTTCGGGCCCTCAGGGGTCTCGATCGGGCACATGCGGCCGTAGTGGCTCGGGTGCACGTCGCGCACCTCGAAGCCGGCGCGCTCGCGGGACAGACCGCCCGGGCCGAGCGCCGACAGGCGGCGCTTGTGGGTCAGCCCCGACAGCGGGTTGGTCTGGTCCATGAACTGGCTCAGCTGCGAGGTCCCGAAGAACTCCTTGATGCTGGCCACGACCGGACGGATGTTGATCAGGGTCTGCGGCGTGATCGCCTCGACGTCCTGGGTCGTCATGCGCTCGCGGACGACGCGCTCCATGCGGGCCAGACCCAGGCGGATCTGGTTCTGGATGAGCTCACCGACCGTGCGCAGGCGCCGGTTGCCGAAGTGGTCGATGTCGTCGGTCTCGAAGCCGGGCTCGCCGGCGTGCAGCTTGACGATGTAGTCGATCGTCGCGAGGACGTCGTCCTCGGTGAGGGTGCCCTGGTCGACCGGCAGTGCGAGCTCGAGCTTCTTGTTCACCTTGTAGCGGCCGACCTTGGCGAGGTCGTAGCGCTTGGCGTTGAAGAACAGGTTCTCGAGCAGCGTCTGCGCCGACTCGCGCGTCGGCGGCTCGCCCGGGCGCAGCTTGCGGTAGATGTCGATGAGGGCGTCGTCCTGGCCGGTGGTGCTGTCCTTCTCCAGGGTGCCGCGCATCGAGGCGTAGTCGCCGTAGCGCTCGAGGATCCTCGCGTCGTCCCAGCCGAGCGCCTTGAGCAGCACCGTCACGGGCTGCTTGCGCTTGCGGTCGATGCGCACGCCGACGGCGTCGCGCTTGTCGACCTCGAACTCGAGCCACGCACCGCGCGACGGGATCACCTTGCAGGAGTAGGTGTCCTTGTCGGTGACCTTGTCGATCTGCTTGTCGAAGTAGACGCCGGGCGAGCGCACCAGCTGCGAGACGACGACGCGCTCGGTGCCGTTGATGACGAAGGTGCCCTTGGGCGTCATCACCGGGAAGTCGCCCATGAAGACGGTCTGCGACTTGATCTCGCCGGTGGTGTTGTTGGTGAACTCCGCCGTGACGAACAGCGGAGCCGCGTAGGTCATGTCCTTGTCCTTGCACTCCTCGACGGAGTACTTGGTCGGCTCGAACCGGTGGTCGCGGAAGCTCAGCGACATCGAGCCGGAGAAGTCCTCGATCGGGGAGATCTCCTCGAAGATCTCCTCGAGGCCGGAGGACGTCGACAGGTCGTCGCGACCGGCGTCGACGCCCTCCTGGACGCGCGACTGCCAGGCGTCGTTGCCGACGAGCCAGTCGAACGACGTGGTCTGCAGGTGCAGGAGGTTCGGGACCTCCAGGGGCTCGCGGATCTTCGCGAACGAGACGCGGGACGTGCTCGCAGGGGCGGGGACTGCCAAGGGAGGGTCCTTCCGGCGGCAGCGACGGCGGCTGCCTCAACGGTCTGACTGGCGCCTGCACACTCGACCGACCGGACGGACATACGGTCCACACGGCTATCTGACGGGAGGCATCGCAACAAGGCAGCGTAGTCGCTGCACGCACGCCTGTCGAACCCGGCTCGGACGGAGCACGCGGGCCCGAGGCGGTGCGCTCGTCCTGCGTGCGCCAGCGTGGCGACCGAGCGGCCCCACGTCAAGCACCCGGCCCGATCCGGTGGACGTCCGGCGCGTCTGGGGCGGGTTGCGGCGGGGGCCGGGCGCGGCCCTCGTCCGCCCGTACCGCACCGTCCCGGCCCCGCAGGCGTCCGCAGCGGCGGACGACGCCCGAGCGGGGCGTCCTCGGGAACGCGCGGAGGGCGGCCCGACCGGAGTCGGGCCGCCCTCGGCGGTGTGGTGCGGGGACTACTTGACGGTGACCGTGGCGCCGGCGGCCTCGAGGGCGGCCTTGGCCTTCTCGGCGGCGTCCTTGGCGACCTTCTCGAGGACGGGCTTGGGCGCGCCGTCGACGAGGTCCTTGGCCTCCTTGAGGCCCAGGCTCGTGAGGCCGCGGACCTCCTTGATGACCTGGATCTTCTTGTCGCCGGCAGCCTCGAGGATGACGTCGAACTCGTCCTGCTCGGCGGCGGCCTCGGCGGTGTCGCCACCACCGGCACCACCGGCGGCGGCCGCGACGGCGACCGGCGCGGCGGCGGTGACGCCGAAGGTCTCCTCGAACTGCTTCACGAACTCGCTGAGCTCGATCAGGGTCATCTCCTTGAACGCGTCAAGGAGCTCGTCGGTGCTGAGCTTCGCCATGGTGGCGTCTCCTTCTGATCAGTGCCGGTTCCGGCGCGGGATGGGGGTGGGGCTTCGGCCGGAGCCGGTCAGGCAGTGGTGTCGCTGGTCTCGCTGCTCGTGCTGTCCGCATCGGCCGTGGCGCCGGCTTCGGGAGCCGACTCCTCGGCCTGCACGACCGCCTCGACGAGGTCGGGGGCCGCCGTGCCGGCGCCGCCGATGACGGACGGGTCCTGCGCGGCCTTGTCCTGCAGGGCTCCGGCGAGCCGGGCCGTCTTGGCGAGCGGCTCGTTGAACAGCCGGACCGCGTTGCTGAGCGAGGCCAGCAGCGCACCGGCCATCTTCGCCAGCAGGACCTCGCGCGACTCGAGGTCGGCGAGCTTGCGGACCTCGTCGGCCGTGAGCGCCCGGCCGTCCATGACGCCGCCCTTGACGACCAGGGCGGGGTTGGCGCGGGCGAAGTCGCGCAGGGCCTTGGCGGCCTCGACGGGCTCGCCGTTGACGAAGGCCACCGCGGTCGGCCCGGTCAGCAGGGCCTCGACGCCCTGCAGCCCGGCCTCGCCGGCGGCGATCTTGGTGAGCGTGTTCTTCACGACGGCGTACGACGTGTCGGCGCCCAGCGCGGTGCGCAGCGCGCTGATCTGCTGGACGGTCAGGCCGCGGTACTCGGTGAGCACGGCCGCGGCTGCGCCGCGGAACGCCTCGGTGAGCTCGGCGACGGTCTCGGCCTTGTCGGGCCGCACCGTGGCACGGCGGTGCTGCACGTCGGTCACATCGTCGGGGACTGCGGTGTCGACGGACATGCGCCTCCTCTCGGTCATGAGCCGGCTCGGCGCCTGGGACCAGGCGTGGAGCTGCCCTGCAACGCGAGGACGCCCCGGCGCGGGTGCGCACGGGGCGTCAGAGGTGCCCGGCCGGAGCCGAGCCGTCTGTCCGTGTCACCTGCGCGGGCCGCCCGCACGAGTGCGGGGCCTTCGACCACTGCGAGCAGTGGCGACCGGCGGTCTTGGGCGTGGACGAGCCTAGCAGGTGGGTGCTGCGCCCCTCCCGTCCTGCGCGGACGGGAGGGGCCCGACGACGTGCGTCGAGGTGTCAGGCCTCGGCGGTGTCCTCGAGCAGGTTGCGCGTGCGCTTGGGGTCGACCTGGATCCCGGGGCCCATGGTCGTGCTGACGGCCACCTTGCGCAGGTAGGTGCCCTTGGAGCTGGCCGGCTTCGCGCGGGAGATCTCGTCGAGCGCGGCGCCGTAGTTCTCGACCAGCTGGGCCTCGTCGAAGGACACCTTGCCGATGACCAGGTGCAGGTTGGCCTGCTTGTCGACGCGGAAGTTGACCTTGCCGCCCTTGATGTCGCTGACGGCCTTGGTGACGTCGGCGGTGACGGTGCCGGTCTTCGGGTTGGGCATGAGCCCGCGCGGGCCGAGGATCCGGGCGATCTTGCCGACCTTGCCCATCTGGTCCGGCGTCGCGACGGCGGCGTCGAAGTCGAGGAACCCGCCCTGGATCTCCGCGATCAGGTCGTCGGAGCCGACCCGGTCGGCGCCGGCGGCCTGCGCCTCGGCCGCCCGCTCGCCGGTGGCGAACACGATGACGCGGGCGGTCTTGCCGGTGCCGTGCGGCAGGTTGACGGTGCCGCGGACCATCTGGTCGGCCTTGCGCGGGTCGACGCCCAGGCGCATCGCGACCTCGACCGTCGCGTCGTACTTCGTGGTCGACGTGTCCTTGGCCAGGCGGACTGCCTGCAGCGGGGAGTGCAGGGCGTCGCGGTCGAACTTCTCGGCGGCGGCGCGGTAGGCCTTGCTGCGCTTCATGCGCTGGTCTCCTGTCAGGCTGTGGTGCTGGCGGGCGTGGACCTTCCACGCCCTCCCACGGGGTCGTGCGGTCGTGCGTGCGGCGGACGCCTAGTCGGTGACGGTGATGCCCATGGAGCGGGCGGTGCCGGCGATGATGTTGGCGGCGGCGTCGACGTCGTTGGCGTTGAGGTCGGCCAGCTTGGTCGTGGCGATCTCGCGGACCTGCGCCTGCGAGATGGTGGCGACCTTCTTGGTGTGGGGCGTCGGCGAGCCCTTGTCGACGCCGGCGGCCTTGAGGATCAGCCGCGCTGCCGGCGGTGTCTTGGTGACGAAGGTGAACGAGCGGTCCTCGAACACCGAGATCTCGACGGGCACGATGTCGCCGCGCTGGGCCTCGGTGGCCGCGTTGTACTGCTTGCAGAACTCCATGATGTTGACGCCGTGCTGGCCGAGGGCCGGACCGACGGGCGGCGCAGGGGTGGCGGCGCCGGCCTTGATCTGCAGCTTGATGACGCCGGAGAGCTTCTTCTTGGGAGGCATGAGTCTGATTCCTGAGGTGATCGGCGCGGAGCGCTTACAGCTTCGCGACCTGGTTGAAGGACAGCTCGACCGGCGTCTCGCGGCCGAAGATGGAGACGAGGACCTTGAGCTTCTGGCTGTCGAGGCTGATCTCGTTGATGGTCGCGGGCAGCGTGGCGAAGGGCCCGTCGGTGACCGTGATCGACTCGCCGACCTCGAAGTCGACGGCCTTCTGGGCGACGACGACCTTCTGCTTCGGCGGGGCGATCATCTTGACGACCTCGTCGATGGACAGCGGCGAGGGGCGCGAGGTCTGACCGACGAAGCCGGTCACGCCAGGGGTGTTGCGCACGACCGACCACGACTCGTCGGTGAGGTCCATGCGGACGAACAGGTAGCCGGGGAGCTTCTTGCGGACGACCTGCTGGCGCTTGCCGCCCTTGATCTCGGTGACCTCCTCGGTCGGCACCTCGATCGCGTAGATGTAGTCCTCCATGTTGAGCGAGGAGATGCGGCTCTCGAGGTTGGTCTTGACCTTGTTCTCGTAGCCGGCGTAGGAGTGCACGACGTACCAGTCGCCCTGCTGCCCGGACAGCTCCTGGCGCAGCCGGTCGGCCGGGTCGAGGTCCTCGTCGTCGACCTGGTCTGCCGCAGCAGCGGGCAACCCCATCGCGTCGGCGTTGGCGTCGTGCTCGGCGTCGGACGCGGCCGTGCCGACCCCGTCGGGGGCGGCGTCGTCGAGGTAGCCGCTCGGGGCGTCGTCGACGCCGCCGGCGCCGAGCTCGTCGAGGTCGGCCGCACCCGTGCCGGCCTCGGTGGCGGTGGTGAGGCCGACGGGTGCTCCGGCGACCGCCTCGGCCTGCTCGGACTGCGGCTCGTCGCCGGGCAGCGCGGGGGTGCCGGGAGTCTCGGACACGTGCACGTCCTGTTCTGTCGTGGGGCGGGGCGGGGCGGAGGCGTCGGGCGTGGTCAGCCGAACACCGCGAGCACGCCCTGGCTGAACACGAAGTCGAACAGGCTGACCACCGCCACCATGAACAGCACGAACACCAGCACGACGCTCGTGTAGGTGAGCAGCTCGCGGCGCGTGGGCCAGATGACCTTGCGGAGCTCCGCGACGACCTGCCGGAAGAACGTCGTCGCCAGTCGCAGCCGGCTCGGCCGCTTCATCCGACGGCTGCCGGACGGCTCGCGGTCAGGCGTGGCGAGACCGGTGTCGGTCCCCGCGCTGTCGCTCATCGCCGTCCTCTCCGAGCGGGTGGCGCCGCGAGGACGTGGGCGTCCGGCGGCGGGTGGTCTGACCAGCAGGGGTGACAGGAGTCGAACCTGCGACATCCGGTTTTGGAGACCGGCGCTCTGGCCAACTGAGCTACACCCCTCCGAGGGCCCGGGCGACGCGAGAGCCGCGCGGCGCGAGGGCGCGCCGGAGCAGAGGCGTCGAGCCCCCAGACCGTCGAGTGTACGGCTTGCGCTCGTCCGCTCCAACCGGCGAGCGACGACGGCGCCCGGCCGGGGGCGGCTGGACGCCTCGCCGCGCCGCACGGGAGCATGGCCGCATGACCAGCACAGCACACGCCGCGGGACCCGCTGCCGGCCGTCCGCGCGTCTCGACCCGCGTCGGCTCGATCGCCGAGTCGGCCACGCTCGCCGTCGACGCGAAGGCCAAGGCCAAGAAGGCGGCGGGCGAGGACGTCGTCGGCTTCGGGGCGGGCGAGCCCGACTTCCCCACGCCGCCCGCCATCGTCGCCGCGGCCGAGGACGCGTGCGCCGTGCCTGCCAACCACCGCTACACGCCGGCCGGCGGGCTGCCCGAGCTCAAGCAGGCGATCGTCGACAAGACCCGGCGCGACAGCGGGCTGTCGGTGACCGCAGCCCAGGTGCTCGTGACCAACGGCGGCAAGCAGGCGGTCTACGAGGCGTTCGCGACGCTGCTCGACCCGGGTGACGAGGTGCTGCTCCCGGCGCCGTACTGGACCACCTACCCGGAGGCCGTCCGGCTGGCCGGCGGTGTCCCGGTCGACGTCGTCACCACCGAGGACCAGGGCTACCGGGTCACGGTCGAGCAGCTCGAGGCGGCCCGCACGGGCCGCACCAAGGTGCTGCTGTGGTGCTCGCCGTCCAACCCGACCGGTGCGGTCGCCTCCCCCGCCGAGGTCGAGGCGGTCGGCCGCTGGGCGGTCGAGCACGGCATCTGGGTCGTGGCCGACGAGATCTACGAGCACCTCGTCTACGGCGGCGCCGAGCACGTCTCCATGCCGGTCGCCGTCCCCGAGCTCGCCGACACGTGCGTCGTCGTCAACGGCGTGGCGAAGACCTACGCCATGACCGGCTGGCGCGTCGGGTGGCTGCTCGGCCCGGTCGACGTGGTGAAGGCGGCGACCAACCTGCAGTCGCACGCGACCAGCAACGTCGCCAACGTCTCGCAGCGCGCGGCGATCGCGGCGCTGACCGGCGACCTGTCGGCCGTCGCCGAGATGCGCGAGGCCTTCGACCGGCGGCGGCGGACGATGGTGCGGCTGCTCGACGCCATCCCCGGCGTGACCTGCCCGGAGCCCCAGGGCGCCTTCTACTGCTACCCCTCGGTCAAGGGCGTGCTCGGCAGGACGCTGCGGGGCCGTACGCCCACCACGTCGGCGGAGCTGGCCGAGCTGGTCCTCGAGGAGGCCGGTGTGGCGGTGGTGCCGGGCGAGGCCTTCGGCACGCCCGGCTACTTCCGCCTGTCGTACGCGCTCGGCGACGCCGACCTCGAGAAGGGCGTCACCCGCCTGGCCGACCTGCTGGCCGAGGCCCGGTAGTCCCGCTACCGACGCAGGCGCAGGTCGTCACGGCCGCGGAAGCGCTGCAGGAAGCGGTCGTAGGTCTTCCTGGACTCGCGGTCGCGGACCACCGGGTCGCTGTCGTGGTAGCCGCGGTGGCGGTCCTGGCGCACCGGCAGGGGGTCCGTCGGCACGACGAGCCGGCCGCCGGCGTCGCGGAGCAGGAACGACCACTCCAGGTCGGCGTTGCGGTAGGAGCGCGCCTGAGCCGGCAGCGGCACCCGCAGCGCGGCGCTGCGGCGGACCGCGAACAGGTAGCCGAGCAGCGCCTCGACCTCGCCGGGTGCGGCGTCGGCGAACTCCCGCCACCCGTCCTGCACCGCGACGCCGCGCCAGCCGGCGCCGACGACGGTCGCGTCGTCGAACGCGGCGAGGACGGGCGTCAGCGCGTCGCCCTCGAGCACCGTCGAGACGTCCATGAGCACGTGCACCTCGGCGACGTCGGCCTGCAGGAGCGCCTGGCGCGCATGCCCCCAGCCGGCCGTCCGCTCGACGTGCAGCTCCTCCACCCGGCCGGGGTGGGCGCTCGCCAGCTCGTGCACCACCGAGCCTGCGCCGGTCTCGCCGAGCTCGAGCAGCACGACGACGACGTCCGGCGGCGCATGGGCGACCAGCGCCTCGACGCAGGTGCGGACGTCGTCGGGCCAGCCCTCGACGAGCAGTCCCACCGTGCACCGGCGCGCGTCCGGCTCGCCGCTGCGGTCGGGCAGGTCGGCCACCGACGTCAGCACGGCGTACGGCGGGGCGGGCGCCAGGTCGTAGCCCTCGGGGCCGTCGCGGACGAGCCAGCCGGCGTCGGCGAGCTCGTCGCGCAGGCGGTCGCTCTCGGCGAAGTCCTTGGCGGCGCGGGCCCGTGCGCGGCGCTCGGCCAGCTCGACGACCTCCGGCGGTGCCCGGCGAGCTCGTCGCGCAGGCGGTCGCTCTCGGCGAAGTCCTTGGCGGCGCGGGCCCGTGCGCGGCGCTCGGCCAGCTCGACGACCTCCGGCGGTGCCTGGTCTAGGCCCACGGCTGCACGACCAGCCGCACCGGGTCGCCGTCCTTGCTGACGAGCCGCTGCACGCCGCGGCCGACGTCGTCGAGCGGCAGGACGTCGCTGACCGACCGGGACACGTCGAGCCGGCCGCTGGCCAGCAGCGCCACGAGCTCGTCGAGGTGGTGCTTGTCGTAGCCGAGGTGGCCGAGCAGCGACTGCCCCAGCAGACCGAAGAACAGCCCCGGACCGAGCTGCACCGGGTCGAGCGAGAGCCCGACCATGACGCAGCGCCCGAACCGGCCGAGGCACGAGGCGGCCTGCGCGAGCACCGCGTTGGACCCGACGAGGTCGACGGCGACGTCGAGCATGCGGCCGTCCGTGAGCTCGCGCACCCGGGCCACGACATCGCCGTCGCGCGGGTCGAGGGCGACGTCGGCGCCGAGCGCCCGCGCCCGGTCGCGCGCGCTCGGCAGCGGGTCGAAGGCGAGGATCGGCGCGGCGCCGACCAGCCGGGCGATCTGCACGGCGTGCACGCCCAGGCCACCGATCCCCCAGAGCCCGACCGCCTCACCGGCGCGCAGGCCCGCGCGGGAGGTCAGGGCGGCGTACGGCGTGGACACGGCGTCGGCGAGGACCGCGGCCTGCTCGAAGGGGATGTGCTCGGGCACCGGGCAGAGCGCGCCGTACGGCACGACGACGTACTGCGCCCACGCGCCGTCGAAGCTGAAGCCCATGATCTCGAACGCCTCGCACTCCGAGGGGCGGCCGCGCACGCACGCGCGGCAGCGGCCGCAGGGCCGGCCGCCGGCCATGACGACCCGGTCGCCGGGCGACCAGCCGTGCACCAGCGCCCCGACGGCCTCGACGGTGCCGGCCGCCTCGTGGCCGGGGGTGACCACGGGCAGCGGACCCGGCAGCGAGCCGTCGACCAGGTGGACGTCGGACAGGCAGATGCCGCACGCCTCGACCCTCACCAGCACCTCGGCAGGACCCGGGACCGGCACCGGCACGTCGGTGACGGCGAGCGTCCGGGTGGCGGCGTCGAAGCGGGCGGCGCGCATGGTGCTGGTCAGGGCAGACCTCCTGAGGTGAGCCGGCGGCGCAGCGCCTTGCGGTCGGTCTTGAGCACGCTGGTCAGCGGGATGGTGTCGACGACGCGGACCTCGCGGGGGTACTTGGCGGCCGACAGGTGCTGCTTGGCGTAGGCCACGACGCGGTCCGGCGTCAGCGACGAGCCCGGAGCGACGGAGACGAACGCCACCACCTCCTCGCCGGTGCGGGGGTCGGGCCGGCCGACGACGGCCGCACCGGTGATCTCGGGGTGGGCCAGGAGCACGTCCTCGACGTCGCGCGGGTAGACGTTGAAGCCGTTGCGGATGATGAGGTCCTTGATCCGGTCGACGACGTAGAGGTAGCCGTCGTCGTCGAGGTGTCCCACGTCGCCGGTGTGCAGCTCGCCGTCGCGCAGGGCCTCGGCGGTCGCCTCCGGCGCGTGCCAGTAGCCGGTCATCAGGACCGGCCCCCGCACGCAGATCTCGCCGTCCTCGCCGGGCGGGAGGTCGGCGCCGTCAGCACCCGCGATGCGGACGGTGACGCCCGCGACCGGCTTGCCGACCGACCCGAGCCGGCGCTCGTCGGGCGGCTGGGCGCTGATGAGCGCGCTGGACTCGGTGCAGCCGTAGCCCTCGTGCACCTCGACGCCCGGGATGCGGCGCTCGAGCTCGACGGCCAGCTCGGGCGCCAGCGGCGCCCCGCCGCTGCTCAGCCGCTGCAGGCTGGACAGGTCGCGCTCCTCGAGCGGCTGCGCGAGCAGCATCGAGATCATCGACGGGACCAGGGCGCTCGTCTGCGTGCGGTGCTGCTCCACGAGGGAGAGGAAGCCCGCGGCGTCGAACCACCGCATGAGCACGGTCTCGCCCGGCTCCACCGCGTGCAGGGCGCTGACCGACACCATGAGGCCGTAGACGTGGGCGAGCGGGAGCGGCAGCAGTCCCCGCACGCGTCCGGGGGCGCGACCGGCCAGCGAACCGGCGTGCCCGGCGGCGTCGAGACCGGCGTGGGTCAGCGCGACGCCCTTGCTGCGGCCGGTGGTGCCGCCGGTGTAGAGCAGCGCGGCGAGGTCGTCGGGAGTCCGGTCGACGATGCCCAGCTCGTCCGCGCCCTCCAGGTCGGACCAGGGCACGGTCGCGTCGGCGGCGCCGCCCACCACGACCACGGGGACGCCTCCGGCGCTGGCCCGCACCTTCGGCAGGAACTCCGGCGTCGTCACGACCGCGACGGCGCCCGAGTCGGTCATGACGTGGCGCAGCTCGTCCTCGCTGAGCAGGAACAGCACGGGCGTCGCGACCGCCCCGGCCCGCCACAGGGCGGCGTAGGCGACGCCGACCTCCGGGCAGTTGGCCATGCACAGCACCACCCGGTCGCCGGGCCTGACCCCCAGCGCGACGAGGCCGGCCGCCGCCCGGCGCGCCCGGGCCGCCAGCGCGCCCGACGTCTGCCAGGCGCCCTCGAAGCACAGGCTCCGGTGGTCGCCGAGGCGCTCCAGGGCGGCCTCGGCCCGCCGGGACAGGGTGGACGCGGAGCCGAGCACGCTCATTGGCGACCTCTCACCACGGACCCCCGGACGAGGGGATCAGGCGACGCACCGTACGACGGAGCACCTCGGTGGCCTGCTCCGGGTCGAGGGCGCGCTGGTGGCGCAGCAGCTCCCAGCCGGTCGCGCCGGCGACCACGTGCAGCGCGATGAGCAGCACCTGCCGCTCGGACCCGTCGAGCTGCTCGAGCTCGGGTCCGAAGACGGTGGTGACCTCCGCGTCACCGGCCTCGGTGAACAGCTCCCGGTTGCGCCGGATCGCCGGTGAGCTGTGCTCGCGCAGGCGGGCGGCGCGCATGACCGGCAGCAGCGCCTCGAGCACGCGCGCGCGGGAGGCGCTGAACCGGGCGATGCGCTCGTCCAGCGCGAGCTCGGGCGGCGGGACGTCGGCCAGCCCCCCCATCTTGACGAGCTCCCGCTCCCCCGCCTGCGCCCACAGCGTCTCCATGTCGGAGAAGTGGCCGAAGACGGTGCGCAGGGCCACGCCCGCGCGTGCGGCCACGCGCTGCGCGGTGGGTTCGAGGTCGCCCTCCTCCTGGAGAGCCAGCAGCGCGTCCACGACCGCGCTGCGCGTGCGCAGTCCCCGGGCGGTGCGGCCGTCGATGCGGCCCGGCTCGTCCATCAGGGGAGCCGGACGACCGCCCGAGCGGCCATCAGGACCTTGCTGCCGTCGACGGTCGCGGTGAGCACGACCGCCACGCGACGGTCGTCCAGCTTGCCCTCGACGACGCCTTCGACGTCGACGGTGGCGCCGGTGTCGTCGTCCTCGACGACGACGGGCCGGCTGAAGCGCACGCCGTACTCCACGACCGCGCCCGGATCGCCGGCCCAGTCGGTGACGACGCGGCCGGCCGTGGCCATCGTCAGCATCCCGTGGGCGATGACGCTGGGCAGGCCGACCGACTTCGCGACCCGCTCGTTCCAGTGGATGACGTTGAAGTCGCCGCTGGCGCCGGCGTAGCGCACCAGGTCGGCGCGGGTCAGCGAGAACGACTGCGCGGGCAGCGCCTGGCCGACCTCCACCTCGTCGTACGACGGCACGTCAGGCCTCCTGGCCGGCGCGGGCGGTGCGGGGTGCGGCCGAGCCGCGGCTGACGAGGACGTTGGTCGTCGTCGCCACGCGCTCGTCGCCCGAGCGCACCTCGGTGACGACGGACAGCAGCTCGTTGCGGCCGGCGTCCCGGATGCCGTCGACGCGGGCCTGCGCGTCGAGCCGGTCGCCGGCGACGACGGGACGGTGCAGCTCGAAGCGCTGCTCGCCGTGGACGACCAGCGAGTAGTCGAGCCCCAGCTCGGGATCCATGACCAGGCTCTCGGCGGTCGCGAAGCCCATGGTGACGAGGAACGTCGGGGGGGCGACGAGGTCGGGGTGGCCGAGCGCCCGGGCGGCCGCCGGGTCGTGGCAGGCGGGGGAGGCGTCGCCGATCGCCGAGGCGAAGCGCCGGATGTCGCCGCGGGTCACCTCGAACGGCTCGGTCGAGGCGGCGGTGCGACCCACGAAGTCGCGGTTGAGGGGCATCGCACGGTCCGATCTCGGCGCGGGTGTGACCTGGACCCTATCGGGCGGACCCCGAGCACGACGAAGGCCGGCCCCCGCCTGGGGACCGGCCGACCGGGAGAGCAAACGCGGCTAGCGCGTCTCGCGGTGCTCGGTGTGCTGCCGGCACGTGGGGCAGAACTTCTTCAGCTCCATGCGGTCCGGGTCGTTGCGCCGGTTCTTCTTGGTGATGTAGTTGCGGTTCTTGCACACCTGGCAGGCCATCGTGATCTTCGGGCGGACGTCGGTGGCGGCCATGCTGAGGTGCCTGCGCTTTCCATCGGGGGAGCTGCATCGGTGGAGCTGCAGCCGACTGCAAGGAGGACGTGCGGTACGACCAGACTACCGGCACGCACGCGCCGGTGATGTAGCGGTGACCGGACTTGAACCGGTGACACAGCGATTATGAGCCGCTTGCTCTACCAGGCTGAGCTACACCGCCGTGAGGCGACCCACTCGACGGCCGGAGCCGACGGGTGGACGGAGCCCCCTTACGGAATCGAACCGTAGACCTTCTCCTTACCATGGAGACGCTCTGCCGACTGAGCTAAGGGGGCGGCGGAAGCCGACAAGAGACTACACGACCCCGAGCGCCGGCACCGGTGCGGGCGCTCGGGGTCGTGGTTGCGACGGTGCGCCGTGCTCCGCAGCGCGACGGCCCCCGACCTCGCGGGTCAGGGGCCGTCGGGACACGTGTGGCGGGTGAAGGGTTCGAACCTTCGTAGGCTGAGCCGGCAGATTTACAGTCTGCTCCCTTTGACCACTCGGGCAACCCGCCCCATGCACACCCTCGCGGGTGCGCCGGAGACGATAGCAAGGAGGCGCGACGTGGCTGACCCGTCGTTCGACATCGTGAGCAAGGTCGACCGCCAAGAGGTCGACAACGCCCTGAACCAGACCGCGAAGGAGGCCGCGACGCGCTACGACTTCAAGGGCACGGGCGCCGAGATCGCCTGGTCCGGCGAGTCGATCGTGGTCAGGGCCGGCTCCGAGGAGCGCTGCACGGCGCTGCTCGACGTCTTCAAGGAGAAGCTGGTCAAGCGCCAGGTGTCGCTCAAGACGCTCGACGCCGGGGAGCCTCAGCAGTCGGGCAAGGAGTACCGCCTGACGGCCAGCGTCAGCGAGGGCATCTCGCAGGACAACGCCAAGAAGGTCAGCAAGGTCATCCGCGACTCGGGGCCGAAGGGCGTGCAGGCGCAGATCCAGGGCGACCAGCTGCGGGTGTCGGCCAAGAAGAAGGACGACCTGCAGACGGTGATCGCGCTGCTGAAGGGCGAGGACTTCGACTTCGCCCTGCAGTTCACCAACTACCGGTAGCCGTCAGGAGCCTCAGGGGCGGTAGCCGAAGCCGGCCATCTGCTCGAGCCGGGCGATGCGCTCGGCCATCGGCGGGTGGGTGCTGAAGAGCTTGCCGAGGCCGCCGCCGCGGAACGGGTTGGCGATCATCAGCGAGCTGGTCGGCGCCAGCGACGGGTCCTCCACCAGCGGGCGGGCGGCGGTGCCGCGCTCGAGCTTGCGCAGCGCGCTCGCCAGGGCCAGGGGGTCGCCGGTGACCTGGGCACCGGTCGCGTCGGCGGCGTACTCGCGGCTGCGGCTGATCGCCATCTGGATGACGCCGGCGGCCAGCGGGCCGAGCAGGACCAGCGCCAGGGAGGACAGGACGTTGCCGCCCTCGCGGTCGCGGCCGCCGAACAGCATCGACAGCTGGGCGAAGTTGGCCAGGAACGTGATGACGGTCGCGAGCGCCGCGGCGACCGAGCTGAGCAGGATGTCGCGGTTGCCGACGTGGGCGAGCTCGTGGCCGAGCACGCCGCGCAGCTCGCGCTCGTCGAGCAGCTCGAGGATGCCCTCGGTGACGCAGACCGCGGCGTGCTGGGGGTTGCGCCCGGTGGCAAAGGCGTTGGGCGCCTGCGTGGGGCTGATGTAGAGCCGCGGCATCGGCATCCGCATGCTGGAGGCCAGCGAGCCGACGACGGCGTACAGCTGCGGGGCCTGCACCTGGCTCACCGGGTAGGCGCGCATGCTCTTGAGGGCGAGCGTGTCGCTGTAGAAGTAGCTGTAGCCGTTGATGCCGAGCGCGGCGACGAGCGCGACCAGCAGGCCGCCGGAGCCGAACTGCGCGCCGACGAGCAGGATGATCGCCGACAGCAGCCCGAGCAGGACTGCGGTCTTCAGGCCGTTCTTGTGCGAGTGCACGGTCCCTCCGGGGTCGTCGGTGCACCAGGTAGAACGCTGCCCGGGACCCGCCCGTTCCGGGCACTGCCCCGTCAGCGGGCCTCGCGCGAGGCGGCGACCGCGTCGAGCCGCGCCGCGGCGGCGGCCTCCTCCGGCGGCTCGGCCAGCGGGTCGAGCGCCGGCGGCGGCGGGACGTCGCGCATCCACGCCCGCAGGGCCTCGCGCTCCTCGACCAGGCCGTCGTGCGCCTGCTCGGCCGGGACGAGCTCCGGCGCCCAGAACAGCGCGTCGAAGGGGCACACCTCGATGCAGATCCCGCAGTACATGCACAGCGAGAAGTCGATGGCGAAGCGGTCGAGGACGTTGCGCACGCGCGGCCGGCCGCCGGCGCGGACCGGCGGTGCCAGCTCGGTGTGCCCCTCGACGGACAGGCACCAGTCGGGGCACTCGCGTGCGCAGAGCATGCAGACGGTGCAGTTCTCCTCCAGCAGCCCGATCGTGCCCCGGCTGCGCGGCGGCGGGGCGCCCGTCACGCCGGTGCCCCGGGCGGACGCAGACGCCGGCGCGGCGGCCGGCCGCCCTCCCCGTGGTAGGCCGGGTCCTCGGCGCCCGGCCACGAGTGCTCCACCCGCGCGGCGAGGACGTGCTCCTTGCGCAGCGGGTGCGGGATCCCCCCGGGCGGCAGCAGCAACGGGCGGTCGTCGGGCGTGCCCGGGAAGGCGACGCCGAACATCTCCGCCGCGTGCCGCTCGTGCCACGACGCACCGGAGAAGACCGTGGCCAGCGACGGCACGCTCGCGTCGTCGCGCGGGCAGCTCGTGCGCAGGTGCACGCCCCGGCGGCCCGCGACCGACCACAGGCGCACCATGACGTCGAAACCGCCGGGCGACTGGTCGACCACGACGAGGTGGTCGAAGAACGTGCCGTCGAGCAGCTCGTCGTCGCGCACGGCGGCGACCGCGGCGACCCACTGCTCCCGCGGCACGTCGGCGGTCACGACGCCGTGCGCCTCGCCCACGGCGGCGGCCGGCAGCACCTCGGCGAGCCGGCCGGCGAGCGTCACAGCGGTCGTCCCCGGAGGTCCTGCGGCCCCACAGCGCCGGCCGACGGGCGCACCAGCGGCGCGTCCAGGACGCGCTCCCCCGCTGCCGCCGGCGCCAGGGCCTCGAGCGCGTCCAGCAGCGCCTCGGGCCGAGGCGGACAGCCCGGCACCCACGCGTCGACCGGCAGCAGCTGGTCGACGCCCTTCGTGACGGAGTAGGAGTCCCAGTAGGGCCCGCCGCTGTTCGCGCAGGCCCCGAAGGACAGCACCTTGACCGACCCCGGTGAGGCAGCGTGCAGCTGCCGGACGAGCGGCGCCAGCTTGTCGGTCACCGTGCCGGAGATGACGAGCACGTCGACGGACCGGTCGTCCCCGGCGTACGGGACGGTGCCCGCGGGCGTCGTCGTGGACAGCGAGGCGACCATCGCCTCGACCGCGCAGCAGGCCAGGCCGACGTTGACGACGGTGAGCGACCAGCGACGTCCCCGGTCGAGGACGAGCGCCGCGGGACGGACGGGCTCCACCGGCTCAGCCGCTGCGCGCCAGCACGAAGTCGGTCAGCGACGCGAGCGCGTCCCGCGCCGGACCGGGAGCGAGCTCGCGCACGATCGCGCGGGCCTGCTCGACCCAGCGGGTCAGGTGGGCGGCGGCCTCGTCCATCGCCGGGTGGGCCCGCAGCAGCCGCAGCGCCTCGGCGAGGCGGTCGTCGTCGTCGAGGTCGCCCTCCAGCAGGTCGCGCAGGCGCGCCCCGTCGGGCCGGCCGTCCTGCCCCGACAGCACGAGCAGGACCGGCAGGGTGCGGATGCCCTCGCGCAGGTCGGTGCCGGGGGTCTTGCCCGACTCCCCCGTCTCGCTGCGCACGTCGATGAGGTCGTCGGAGAGCTGGAACGCCAGGCCGATGACCTCCCCGAAGCGGGTCACCGTGTCGACGGCGTCGGGCGGCGCGCCGGCCATCATCGCGCCGAGCCGCGCCGAGGTGGCGATGAGCGCCCCGGTCTTGCCCGCGAGGACCTCCAGGTGGTGCTCGACCGGGTCCTGCCCGTCGGCCGGTCCGGCCGTCTCGGCGATCTGGCCCTCGACCAGCCGTGCGAAGGTCCGGGACTGCAGCGCGGTCGCCTCGGTGCCGAGGCCGGCCGTCAGGTCGGACGCGCGGGCGAACAGGTAGTCGCCGGTGAGGATCGCCACCGTGTTGGTCCACCGGACGTTGGCGGACGCCGCACCGCGCCGGACGTCGGCCTCGTCCATGACGTCGTCGTGGTAGAGGGAGGCCAGGTGGGTCAGCTCGACCACGACGGCAGCGTCGAGGACGCCGGGCGCCTGCGGATCGCCGAGCTGCGCGGCCAGCAGTGCCAGCAGCGGCCGGAAGCGCTTGCCGCCGGCCTCCACGAGGTGGCTCGCGGTCTCGGTCAGCATCGGGTGGGCGCTGACCACGACCTCCCGCAGGCGCGCCTCGACGTCCTCCAGCCCGTCCTTGACGTCCTGGGCCAGGACCGGGTCGGCGACGTCGAGCGCGCCTGCGGACACGTCCACTAGGAGACGAACCGCGACGCGTCGCCCGCGAGGTCGAGGACCGGCTGCGGCAGCACACCGAGCACGACCGTCGCCGCCAGGCCGAGCGCGATCGCGCCCGCGGTGTAGGCGCTGGGCACCGCCACGGTCGGGCCGTCGACGGCCGGCTCGCTGAAGAACATCAGCACGATGACGCGGGCGTAGAAGAACGCCGTGATCGCGCTGGTGACCACGCCGACGATGACCAGCGGCGTCGCCCCGCCCTCGACGCCCGCGGTGAAGACCGCGAACTTGGCCATGAAGCCGCTGGTCAGCGGGATCCCGGCGAGCGCGAGCAGCAGGAAGGCGAAGGTGCCGGCGACCAGCGGGCTCTTCTTGCCGAGCCCGGTCCACTGCGCGAGGTGGGTGGCCTCACCGGCGCTGTCGCGGACGAGGGTGACGACGGCGAAGGCCGCGATCGTCGTGAAGCCGTAGGCCAGCAGGTAGAACAGCGTGCCCGACAGGCCCTGCGGGCTGATGGCGACGACGCCGACGAGCAGGAAGCCGGTGTGCGCGACCGAGGAGTAGGCCAGCATCCGCTTGACGTCGGTCTGCGTCACGGCGAGCACGCCGCCGACCACCATGGTGAGGATGGCGACGGCCCAGAGCATCGGCCGCCAGTCCCACTCCGTGCGGCCGAAGCCGACGTAGAAGACGCGGAGCAGGGCGCCGAAGGCGGAGATCTTCGTGCAGGCGGCCATGAGCGCGGTCACCGGCGTGGGCGAGCCCTGGTAGACGTCGGGCGTCCACGCCTGGAACGGCACCGCGCCGACCTTGAACAGCAGGCCCACCGCCAGCATCGCGACGCCCAGGAGCAGCAGCCCCTCGTTGCTGCCCGCCGTCGTGGTGGCCGTGACGACGTCACCGAGCTCGACGCTCCCGGCGTAGCCGAACAGCAGCGCGACGCCGTACAGGAAGAAGGCCGAGGAGAACGCGCCGAGCAGGAAGTACTTCACGGCCGCCTCCTGCGAGAGCAGACGGCGTCGTCGGGCGAGGCCGGCCATGAGGTAGAGCGGCAGCGACAGGACCTCGAGCGCGACGAACATGAGCAGCAGGTTGTTCGACGCCGGGAACAGCATCATCCCGCCCAGGCTGAACAGCGCCAGCGGGTAGACCTCGGTCTGCACCTCCGTCGCCTCGGCCAGGGCGGTGTCCTCGCGGGACCCCGGGAGCACGGCGGCCCGCGCGACGACGGCGCCACCGGAGCTGTCGATCGAGCGCTCGGAGATGAGCAGGACCGACGCGATGCCGAGCACCGCGAGCGTGCCCTGCAGGAACAGCGCCGGCCCGTCCACGGCGATCGCGTCGTTGAAGACGAGCTCCTGCGTGCCGGCCAGCAGGACCGTCGCGACGAGCGCGCCGAGCAGGCCGACGACCGACACGGCGATCTGGAGCCCGCGCCGGGCGGCGCGCGGCGCGAACGCCTCGACGAGCACGCCGACGAGGGCCGCGGCGAAGACGATCAGCAGCGGGGCGATCGGCGCGTACGCGAGGTCTGGGGACGTGATGTCGGAGGGCATGGCTTCCTCAGTCCTCGTTCTCGGCGCCGGCCACGACGCCGTCGCCCTGCGTCGGGGCCGGGTCGGTCTGGCCGATGTCCTGCATCGTGGCCTCCACCGCCGGGTTGATCACGTCGGTGAGCGGCTTGGGGTAGACGCCCAGGACCAGCATCAGGGCGATGAGCGGCGCCACGGCGAGCACCTCGCGCAGGTGCAGGTCGCGCATCCGCTCGCCCAGCAGCGCGGGCAGCCGCAGCGGCCCCTGCATCGTGCGCTGGTACATCAGCAGCACGTACAGCGCGGCGAGGATGACGCCGATCGCCCCGAGCACGGCCGCCACCGGGTAGCGCGAGTAGGTGCCGAGCAGCACCAGGAACTCGCTCACGAACGTCGACAGCCCGGGCAGCGCCAGCGAGCTGAGCCCGGCGACCAGGAAGGTGCCGGCGAGGATCGGCGCGACGCCGGCGACGCCGGAGTAGTCGGGGATCAGACGGCTGCGCCCACGCACGACGAGGAAGCCGACGACGAGGAACAGCGCGCCCGTCGACAGGCCGTGGTTGACCATGTACAGCACCGCACCGGTCTGCCCCTGCGTCGTGAAGGCGAAGACGCCCATCGCGATGAAGCCGAAGTGCGCGACGGAGGTGTAGGACACCAGCCGCTTGAGGTCCTTCTGGCCCATGGCGAGCAGTGCGCCGTAGAGGATCCCGATGACGCACAGGGCGATGACGTACGGCCCGAGGATGCGCGAGGCCTCCGGGAACAGCGGCAGGCAGTAGCGCAGGAAGCCGAAGGTGCCGACCTTGTCGAGGACACCGACGAGCAGCACGGCGCCACCGACCGGCGCCTCGGCGCCGGCGTCCGGCAGCCAGGTGTGGAACGGGAACAGCGGCGCCTTGATGGCGAACGCGATGAAGAAGCCGCTGAACAGGGCGATCTCGACCGTCGTCGACATCGACTCGTGCAGGCCCAGCAGCTGCTCGAACGCGAACGTGCCCTCGCCCTGGCTCGCCGACACGACGAACAGCCCGATGACGGCGGCCAGCATGAGCAGCCCGCCGAACAGGCTGTAGAGCAAGAACTTCATCGCGGCGTAGGAGCGGCGCGGGCCGCCGTAGCTGCCGATGATGAAGTACATCGGGATGAGCATCGCCTCGAAGAAGACGTAGAACAGGAAGACGTCGGTCGCGGCGAAGACGCCGATCATCATGGTCTCGAGCACCAGCAGCAGTGCGAAGAACGTCTTGACGCTGCGCCGCGGCGGCAGCTCGTCGACCGGCTGCTCGGCAGGCGGCACGGGCGGCGCCTCGAGGACCGCCGTCGCTCCGCCGCCGACGCGGCGGCTGCTGGCGGACGAGCCCGCACCGGCGGCGGCAGCTGCTGCGGCACCGGCGGACACCTCGCGGCGCAGCGGGTCGGCCTGCGGGTCGGCGTCGTACCAGCTCGCGAGCACGACGACCGGCACCAGCACGGCGATGAGGGCGATGAGCACGAGGGCGATGCCGTCGGCGCCGACGGCGTACTGCACGCCGAACGCCGGGATCCAGTCGTAGGCCTGGGTGAACTGGAAGCGGTCGCCGTCCGGGTCGAACGCCGCGCACATCGCGATCGTCAGCCCGAGCACGACCAGCGACACCAGCAGCGCGACCTGCTTGGCGAGTGCGTCACGGCCGTTCGGCAGGGCTGCGACGACGAGCGCGCCGACGAGCGGGACGATCCCGAGGATCGTCAGCCAGGGCAGGTCGGTCATGCCCCGACCCTCACGAGCAGCAGGGCGGCGACCACGAGAGCAGCTCCTCCGAACATGGACAGGGCGTAGGACCGCACGAAGCCGTTCTGCACGCGGCGCAGCCGGCCGGACCCGCCGCCGATGCCGGCCGCGAGGCCGTGCACGGCGCCGTCGATGCCGCGGTTGTCCGCGAACACCAGCGCACGGGTGAGGTACTGGCCGGGGCGCATGAGCAGGCTCTCGTTCAGCGAGTCGAAGTAGAGGTTCTTGCGGGCGGCCACCGTGAGCGGCGTGACGGCGACCGGCGCGGTCGTCGGCACGGGCTTGCGGAAGTACATGGCGTAGGCCACGAGGGCACCGGCCAGGCTGACCAGCGTGACGACGATCGTGACCACGATCGGCTCGAGCACGTGGTCGGCCTCCTCGCTGCCGAGGACCGGCGCGAGGAACTCGGTCAGCGGCGTGACGTGGACGAGCACGAAGCCGGAGACGACCGAGCCGATCGCCAGCACGATCATCGGCACGGTCATGACGGCGGGCGACTCGTGCGGGTGCTGGCCGTCGGTCCACCTCCGCTCGCCGAAGAAGGTCATGATCATCATGCGGGTCATGTAGAAGGCCGTGACGCCGGCGATGACGATCGCCGTCACACCGAAGACCCAGCCCCGCACGCCGCCCTGGTCGAGCGCGGCCTCGACGATGAGGTCCTTGGAGAAGAAGCCGGCGAACAGCGGGAAGCCGATGATCGCCAGGTAGCCCGCGGTCATGCACGCGAAGGTGACCGGCATCTGCGTGCGCAGGCCGCCGAAGCGGCGCATGTCGACCTGGTCGCCCATGCCGTGCATCACCGAGCCGGCCGACAGGAACATGCAGGCCTTGAAGAAGCCGTGCGTGAGCAGGTGCAGGATCGCCACGGCGCCCGCGCCGGGGATGGCGACCGCGAGGAACATGTAGCCGATCTGGCTGACGGTCGAGTAGGCCAGCACCTTCTTGATGTCGTCGTAGGCGCAGCCGATGACGGCGCCGATGACGAGGGTGATCGCGCCGATGATGCCGACGACGAGCCGGGCGGTCTCGCTCACCTCGTACAGCGGCAGGGAGCGCGCGATGAGGTAGACGCCCGCCGTCACCATGGTCGCGGCGTGGATGAGCGCCGAGACCGGTGTCGGGCCGGCCATCGCGTCGGGCAGCCAGGTGTGCAGCGGGAACTGCCCGGACTTGCCGCAGGCGCCGAGCAGCAGCAGCAGGCCGATCGCGGTCGCCGTCCCGGCGGTGAGCAGGTCGGCCTGCGCGAAGACGCCGCTGAACTGCGTCGTGCCGAGCGTCGCGAACATGAGGAACATCGCGATCAGGAGCCCGACGTCGCCGACGCGGTTCATGATGAACGCCTTCTTCGCCGCGGTGGCGTAGGCGGGCACGGAGAACCAGAACGAGATGAGCAGGTACGACGCGAGTCCCACGCCCTCCCAGCCCAGGAACAGCGCGAGGTAGCTGTCGCCGAGCACCAGCACCAGCATCGCCGCGACGAACAGGTTGAGGTAGGCGAAGAACAGCCGGCGCCGCGGGTCGTGGGCCATGTAGCCCAGCGAGTAGACGTGGATGAGGAAGCCGACGCCGGTGATGAGCAGCGTGAAGGTCGCCGACAGCGGGTCCAGCAGCAGCCCGAAGTCCACCTGCAGCCCGCCCACCGGTACCCAGCTGAACAGCTGCAGCTGGGCGGTGCGGTCGTCGAGGTCCAGCAGCGCCAGGAACGACGTGACGGCCAGCAGGAACGCGGCGCCGCAGGCGGCGATGGCGAGGTACGGACCCCAGGAGTTGGTGCGTCGGCCGCCGAGCAGGAGCACGGCGGCGCCGGCGAGGGGCAGCGCGACGAGCAGCCACAGCAGCTCGTGGGTGCCCGCGGCGGCGAGGTAGTCCCCGGCGGGCAGGCCCTCGGCGGGTGCCTCCGTGGCGAGCGCCGGGATGGCGAGCAGTCGGCTCACCGAGTCGCTCCGTCAGCGGGCGTGGGCAGCACGGGTTGGTCCTCGTCCTCTCGGGCCGTGGCGGGGGCAGGGGCCACGGGATGTACTGGGTGCGTGCGCGGGCTAGTACTTGAGCAGGTTGGCGTCGTCCACGGACGCCGAGCGGCGGCTGCGGAAGATGCTCATGATGATGGCCAGGCCGACCACGACCTCGGCGGCCGCCACGACCATCACGAAGAAGGCCATGACCTGGCCCTCCAGCGTCCCGATCGTGCGGCTGAAGGTCACGAGCGTGAGGTTGACCGAGTTGAGCATCAGCTCGACGCTCATGAACACGAGGATCGCGTTGCGGCGCACGAGCACGCCGAGCCCGCCGATCGTGAACAGCAGCGCGGCCAGCAGCAGGTAGTAGGACTCGTTCACCCCTCCACCTCCGAGCGGTCGCCGGCCGTGGACGACACGCCCTTGGCCACCGGGGTGGCCGACGCCGCGTCGTGCCGCTGGGCGGACCGGCGCTCGAGCACGGAGCTGACGCTCGACTCGGCCTCGGTGCCGTCCGGCAGCAGTGCGGGCGTCGCCGTCGAGTTCGTGCCGGCGAAGACACCCGGGCCGGGCAGCGACAGCGGGCGCTCGCCGGTGAAGCGCAGGCGGGCCATCTCGCGCTGGCTCACCCTGGGCTCCGTGCGCTCCTTGTGCGCGAGCACCATGGCGCCGAGCGCCGCGGTGATGAGCAGCGCACTGGTCACCTCGAAGGCGAACAGGTAGTCGGTGAACAGCAGTCGCGCGATGCCGACGACGTTGCCCTCGCCGTTGGCGCCCTCGAGACCGACCGCGGCGACGGTGCCGTCGTCCTGCACGACCGCGGTCGCGATGGTCGCCATGATCAGGGCGGCGAAGCCGAGACCGACCACCGCAGCGGCGATGCGCTGCCCGCGCAGCGTCTCGATGAGCGAGTCGCTGGAGTCGACGCCGACGAGCATGAGCACGAACAGGAAGAGCATGAGGATCGCGCCGGTGTAGACGATGACCTGCACGGCGGCGAGGAACGGGGCGTCCTGCGCGGCGTAGAGCCCCGCGAGCGACAGCATGACCGCGGCGAGGAAGAGCGCGGCGTGCACGGCGTTGCGGGAGAGCACCATCATCACGGCGGCGATCAGCGCGAGCGGGCCCAGGACCCAGAAGGTCACCGCCTCGCCGGTCGACGTGACGGCGAGGACGTCGGTCGTCGCGCCCATCAGGACATCCTCCGCGAACCGCTGCCGGCAGCGCCGTCGGAGCCTGCTGCGGGGGACGCGGGCGCTGCCGCGGACAGCGCCTCCGCCTCGCCGGCGCCGCGGGACGCACCCGTCGAGCCGACGCCGGCGAGCCGGCCCTCGACCTCGGGGTCGCCGCCGACCGGCGACGTGCGGTTCCCGGTGCCGAGGTAGTAGTCCTGGTCGGTCTCGCCGAGGCGCATGGGGTGGGGCGGCTGCTCCATCCCGGGCAGCAGCGGCGCGAGCAGCTGCGTCTTGGTGAAGATGAGGTCGGTGCGGCTGTCGTCGGCGAGCTCGTACTCGTTGGTCATCGTGAGCGAGCGGGTCGGACAGGCCTCGATGCACAGGCCGCAGAAGATGCACCGCAGGTAGTTGATCTGGTACACGGCGGCGTAGCGCTCACCCGGCGAGTAGCGCGCCTGCTCGGTGTTGTCGGCGCCCTCGACGTAGATGGCGTCAGCCGGGCAGGCCCACGCGCAGAGCTCGCAGCCGATGCACTTCTCGAGCCCGTCGGGGTGTCGGTTGAGCACGTGGCGCCCGTGGTAGCGCGGCGCCGTCGGCACGACCTGCTCCGGGTACTGCTCGGTGGTCACCTTCTTGAACATGGTCGTGAAGGTGAGCCCGAACCCGCGTACGGGGTCCAGGAAGCCGGCCATGGGTCAGGCCTCCCTGTTCGCTGGAGGGACGTCGGAGGAGACGTCCGGGGTGGGGTCGCCGGCGGTCACGGAGGACCTGGCCAGCGAGCGGGGCGTCGGCGGGACGACGAGGTCCATCGGCGGCGTCGGGTAGCCACCCTCCGCCGTCGAGGTCGTGGCGGTGCCCGGCTGCTCGTCCTCGGGCTTCGGCGCCGGGAGCAGGAACACCACGAGCAGCAGGACGGCCAGCGCGATGCCACCGAACACCAGCAGGTCGCCGCGGTCCTCGACCTCCTGCGCCACGGTGCGGCTCGCGGCGACCAGCAGGATCCACACCAGGCCGACCGGGACGAGCACCTTCCAGCCGAACCGCATGAACGCGTCGTAGCGCATGCGGGGCAGCACACCGCGCAGCCACACGAAGAAGAAGATGAACACCAGCGTCTTGGACAGGAACCACACGATCGGGAACCAGCCCTCGGACAGGAACGCCACCTCCGAGAACGGCCAGACCGGCTGCCACCCACCGAGGAACAGCGTCGTCGCGAGCGCCGACACGGTGACGATGTTGATGTACTCCGCGAGGAAGAACATCGCGAACTTCAGCGAGGTGTACTCGGTGTGGAAGCCGCCGACGAGCTCGCTCTCGGCCTCGGGGAGGTCGAACGGCGCGCGGTTGGTCTCACCGGTGATGGCGATGACGTAGATGACGAACGACACCGGCAGGGTGATGACGAACCACCGGTCGGACTGCGCCGCCACGATCTCGCTCGTCGACAGCGAGCCGGCGTAGAGGAAGACGGCGATCAGTGCGAGGGCCATGGCGATCTCGTAGCTGATGACCTGCGCCGCCGAGCGCAGCCCGCCGAGCAGCGGGTAGGTCGAGCCGCTGCTCCAGCCCGCCAGCACGATGCCGTAGACGCCGAGGCTGGCGCAGGCGAGGACCCACAGGACGCCGACCGGCAGGTCGGTGAGCTGCAGCGCCGTCTCGTTGCCGGCGACCGACACCGTCGGGCCGAACGGGATGACGGAGAAGGCGAGGAACGCGGGGACGGCGGACAGCACGGGCGCCAACAGGTAGACCGGCCGGTCGGCCAGCGCCGGGATGATGTCCTCCTTGAACGCCAGCTTCAGGCCGTCGGCGAGCGACTGCCCCCAGCCACCGGGGCCGGTGCGGTTGGGGCCGCTGCGCTGCTGCATGCGCGCGACGACCTTGCGCTCGAAGACGATCGAGAACAGCGTCATGAGGACCAGCAGCACGAAGACGAAGACGGCCTTGCCGAGCGTCAGCCAGATCGGCTCGTTGCCGAAGCTGGTCAGCGGCAGCTGCCGGTCGTCGACCTCCTGGGCGAGCACGGCGAGCGGGCTCATGCGGGGGCTCCGTCCTGGGGCGTGGCGGCGGCGATCCGGACGACGGAGCCGGGCAGGACCGCGAGGTCGCGGCGGACCGCGGCGTCCGGTGTGCGGGTCGGCACCCAGACCACGCGGTCGGGCATCTCGGCGACCACGAGCGGCAGGGTGAGGCTGCCGCGCTCGGAGCTGACGGTCACCGGACCGCCCTCGACCGCACCGATCTCGGCGGCCGTGGCAGCCGACAGGTGCAGGCGCGGGCGCTTCGCGGTGCCCGCGAGGAACGGCTCGCCGTCCTGCAGCGACCCGTCGTCGAGCAGCCAGTGCCAGGTGGCGAGCAGCGCCGAGCCGGCTGCGGGCGCCGGCACTGCGACGCCGTCCCGGGCAGGCGCGGACGCGCGGGTGGTGACGGCGCCCAGGTGGGCGATCTCGGCCCGGGCCGACGCGACGTCGGGCAGGTCGAGCGGGCGGTCGAGCTCGTCGGCGAGCACGTGCAGCACGCGCCCGTCGGTCAGGCCGCCCACCCGGTGGAGCACCGCGTCGAACGGCCGGGCACGGCCCTCCCAGTCGAGGTAGGTGCCGGCCTTCTCCACGGCCGCGGCGACGGGCAGCACCACGTCGGCCCGGTCGGTCACCGGCGAGCGGCGCAGCTCCAGGCTCACGAGGAACGCGACCCGGTCGAGCGCGTCGAGCGCGAGCCACGGGTCGGGGCAGTCCGCCGGGTCGACGGCGCCGACGACCAGCGCCGACAGCCCGCCGTCACGCGCCGCCGTGAGGATGCCGTCGAGGTCGCGGCCCTCGCGCCCGGGCAGCTCGCCCCACAGGGCGGCGACGTCCGCGGCGTCGGCAGGGGTGCGGCCGCCCGGGAGCAGGCCGGGCAGCGTGCCGGCGTCGATCGCGCCGCGCTCCCCCGCGCGGCGCGGGATCCACGCGAGGCGCGCGCCGGTCGCGGCGGCCAGCCGGGCCGCGGCCGACAGGGCGCCGGGGGTGGTGGCGAGCCGCTCGCCGACCAGGACGACCGCACCCGGCTCGGCCAGCGCGGTCGCGGCGTCGGCTGCGACGCCGGGAGCGCTGCCGAGCAGTGACGTGAGCACCGCGGCCTCCTGGCCAGGTGCGGCCGGCAGGAGCCGGGCGGCGGTCTTGACCGCGCCCGGGCTGCGGAACGGCGCGACCGTGAAGACGCGGGTACCGCGACGGCGGACCGCCTTGCGCAGGCGCAGGAAGACGATCGGCGACTCCTCCTCCGGCTCGAAGCCGGCGAGCAGCACGGTCGGGGCGTCCTCGAGGTCGGCGTAGGTGACGACGCCGGCCTGCCCGGCGTAGCGGCCGGCGACGTGTGCGGCGAGGAACTCCTGCTCCTCGGCGGAGGAGGGCCGCACACGCGAGTCGATGTCGTTCGTGCCGAGCACGACGCGGGCGAACTTGCTGTAGGCGTAGGCGTCCTCGACCGTCAGGCGGCCACCCGGGAGCACGCCCACACCGGACTCGGCCCTGGCGTACTGCAGCCCGTGGGCCGCACGCTCGATCGCCTCGGTCCAGGACGCCTCGCGCAGGCGACCGGTCTCGTAGTCGCGCACCAGCGGCGTCGAGATGCGGTCACCCTGCGCGGCGTAGGTGAAGGCCCAGCGGCCCTTGTCGCAGTTCCACTCCTCGTTGACCTGCGGGTCGTCACCGGCCAGGCGGCGCAGCACCTTGCCGCGCCGGTGGTCGGTGCGCAGCGCGCAGCCGGAGGCGCAGTGCTCGCACACCATCGGCGAGGACACCAGGTCGAACGGGCGCGCGCGGAAGCGGTAGGCCGCACCGGTCAGCGCGCCGACCGGGCAGATCTGGACGGTGTTGCCGGAGAAGTAGCTCTCGAAGGGCTGGTCGGAGTAGATGGCGACCTGCTGCAGCGCACCCCGCTCGAACAGCTCGATGAACGGGTCGCCTGCGACCTGCGAGCTGAAGCGCGTGCACCGGGCGCACAGCACGCAGCGCTCGCGGTCGAGCAGCACCTGGCTCGAGATGGCGATCGGCTTGGGGTAGGTGCGCTTCACGTCGTGGAAGCGCGACTCGGCGTTGCCGTTCGTCATCGTCTGGTTCTGCAGCGGGCACTCACCGCCCTTGTCGCAGACCGGGCAGTCGAGCGGGTGGTTGATGAGCAGCAGCTCGAGCGTGCCCTCCTGCGCCTTCTTGGCGACCGGGCTCGTGAGCTGGGTCTTCACGACCATGCCCTCGGTGACCGTCGTCGTGCAGGACGCCAGCGGCTTGCGCTGGCCCTCGACCTCGACGATGCACTGACGGCAGGCGCCGACCGGGTCGAGTGCCGGGTGGTCGCAGAAGCGGGGGATCTGGATGCCGAGCAGCTCGGCGGCCCGGATCACGAGGGTGCCCTTGGGCACGGCGACCTCGAACCCGTCGATGGTGAGGGTGACGAGGTCGGTGGGCACCGTGTCAGCGGTGCTGGGGGAGGTGACGGTCACGCCGGGGTCCCTGCGGTCGAGAAGACGGTCGAGGCCACCGGGTCGAAGGGGCAGCCGGCCCCGGTGATGTGGGCGAGGAACTCCTCGCGGAACAGCTGCACGCCCGAGACGATCGGGCTGGTCGCGCCGTCGCCGAGGGCGCAGAACGAGCGGCCGAAGATGTTGTCGCACGTGTCGAGCAGCGTGGCGATGTCCTCCTCGGTGCCGGTGCCGGCCTCGAGGCGCTGCAGGACCTGCACCATCCAGTAGGTGCCCTCGCGGCACGGCGTGCACTTGCCGCAGGACTCGTGCGCGTAGAACTCGGTCCACCGCAGGACGGCGCGCACGACGCACGTCGTCTCGTCGAAGCACTGCAGCGCCTTGGTGCCGAGCATCGAACCGGCGGCGGCGACGCCCTCGTAGTCGAGCGGGACGTCGAGGTGCTCCTCGGTGAGCAGCGGCGTCGACGAGCCGCCCGGCGTCCAGAACTTCAGCGTGTGGCCCTCTCTCATGCCTCCGGAGAGGTCGAGCAGCTGGCGCAGCGTGATGCCGAGCGGAGCTTCGTACTGCCCCGGGTTCTTCACGTGACCGGACAGCGAGTAGAGCGTGAAGCCCTTGCTCTTCTCCGTGCCCATGCTCGAGAACCACTGCGCGCCACCGAGCACGATGGCCGGCACGGACGCGATGGACTCGACGTTGTTGACGACGGTCGGGCTCGCGTAGAGGCCGTGCGTCGCCGGGAACGGCGGCCGCAGGCGGGGCTGGCCGCGGTAGCCCTCGAGCGAGTCGAGCAGCGCGGTCTCCTCGCCGCAGATGTAGGCACCGGAGCCGGAGTGCACGACGACGTCGAGGTCGAACCCCGAGCCGTGGATGTCCTTGCCGAGATGTCCTGCGGCGTAGGCGTCCAGGACCGCCTGCTGCAGTCGCCGGATGACGTGGACGATCTCGCCGCGGACGTAGATGACGGCGAAGCTCGACCGGATGGCGTACGACGCGATCGCCACGCCCTCGACGAGCGCGTGGGGGTTGGCCATCAGGAACGGCGTGTCCTTGCAGGTGCCCGGCTCGGACTCGTCGGCGTTGACGACGAGGTAGTGGGGCTTGGCGCCCTGGCCCTCGTCGCCCTGCGGGATGAAGCCCCACTTCATGCCGGTGGGGAAGCCGGCGCCGCCGCGACCGCGCAGACCGGCTTCCTTGACCAGCGCGATGACGGCGTCGGGCTCCATGGCCAGCGCCCGGGGCAGCGCGGTGTAGCCGTCGTGCCGGGTGTAGCTGTCGATCGTGAAGGAGTCGGCGTCGTCCCAGTGACGGGACAGGACCGGCGTGAAGACCATGTCAGGCGTCCTTGCTCGTCGCGCTCTGCGTCGTCGTGGTCGTGGTCATCGCGGGCGCGCTGTCGCCCCGCTGCTTGGCCAGCTCGAGCCCGGCCAGGGTCGCTGGCCCGGCCTGCACGCCCTCGCCGGCGCGCCCGTCGGGGAAGCCGGCCAGCACCCGCGACGCCTGCTTGAACGTGCACAGCGTCGACGGTCCGCGCGTCGGTGCCGGCGGCGTGCCGGCGAGGCAGCCGTCGAGCAGCTCGCGCAGGCTCTCCGGCGTCTGGTCGTCGAAGAACTCCCAGTTGACCATCACGACGGGTGCGTAGTCGCACGCCGCGTTGCACTCGACGTGCTCCAGGCTCACCCGGCCGTCGGGCGTCGTCTCGTTGTTGCCGATGCCGAGGTGCTCCTTCGCACGGGCCATGAGCTCGTCGCCGCCGAGCACGGCGCACAGCGTGTTCGTGCAGATGCCGACGTGGTACTCGCCGGCCGGTCGGCGGCGGTACATCGTGTAGAAGGTCGCGACCGCGCCCACCTCGGCCTTGGTCAGCCCGAGCTCCTCGGCGCACATCGCGATGCCCTCGGGGCTGACGAAGCCCTCCTCGGACTGCGCGAGGTGGAGCATCGGCAGCAGCGCCGACCGCGGCTTCGGGTAGCGGGCGATGATCTCGCGCATCTGCGCGCGGGTCTGGTCCGTGAGAGCCACTTAGCGGTCCACTCCCCCCATGACGGGGTCGATCGAGGCCACCGCGGCGATGGCGTCGGACAGCATGCCGCCCTCGCACATCGCCGCCGTGGCCTGCAGGTTGGTGAACGACGGGTCGCGCACGTGCACGCGGTAGGGCCTCGTGCCGCCGTCGCTGACGGCGTGGAACCCGAGCTCGCCACGGGGCGCCTCGATGCCGACGTAGACCTGTCCCGGCGGAACGCGGAAGCCCTCGGTGACCAGCTTGAAGTGGTGGATGAGCGCCTCCATCGAGGTGCCCATGATCTTCTTGACGTGGTCGAGCGACTGCCCCATGCCGTCGGAGCCGAGGGCCAGCTGCGCCGGCCAGGCGATCTTGGTGTCCTCCACCATGACCGGTCCGGGCCGCAGCTTGTCGAGCGCCTGCTCGACGATCTTCAGCGACTCGGACAGCTCCTGCTTGCGGACGAGGAACCGTCCCCAGCAGTCGGCGTCGGTCGACGTCGCGACGTCGAAGTCGTAGTCCTCGTAGCCGCAGTACGGCATCGTCCTGCGCAGGTCCCAGGGCAGTCCGGCGCTGCGCAGCACCGGACCGGTGACGCCGAGGGCGAGGCACCCCTGCACGTCGAGGTGACCGACGCCCTGGGTGCGGGCCTGCCAGATCGGGTTGCCGGTGAGCAGGTCGTCGATGCCCTTGTAGCGCTGGGGCAGCACCTCGAGCAGCTCGCGGATCTTCTCCACCGCACCGGGCGGGAGGTCCTGCGCGACGCCGCCCGGCCGGAAGTAGGCGTGGTTCATCCGCAGGCCGGTGACCATCTCGAGCACGTCGAGGATGAGCTCGCGCTCGCGGAAGCCGTTCGTCATGGCGGTGAGCGCGCCGAGCTCCATGCCGCCGGTGGCGAAGGCGATGAGGTGGCTGGAGATCCGGTTGAGCTCCATGAGCAGCACCCGGATCGTGTTGGCGCGCTCGGGCACCTCGATGCCGAGCAGCTTCTCGACCGCGAGGCAGTAGCCCAGCTCGTTGAACAGCGGCGCCACGTAGTCCATGCGCGTCACGAAGGTGACGCCCTGGACCCAGTTGCGGTACTCCAGGTTCTTCTCGATGCCGGTGTGCAGGTAGCCGATCACGGTGCGGGCGGACGTGACGGTCTCGCCCTCGAGCTCCATCACGAGTCGCAGCACGCCGTGCGTCGAGGGGTGCTGCGGCCCCATGTTGACGACGATGTGCTCCTCGTCGACGTTGGCGCCGAGGACGCTGTCCCAGTCGCCACCGGTGACGGTGTAGACCTTGCCCTCGGTGGTCTCGCGCGTGCCCGCCGGCGTCGGCGGGGCGTACGGGTCGGCGGTCCGGCGACTGGTGGCCGTGTCGTCGTGGATGGTCATGCGTACGACCTCCGCTCGTCGGGCGGCGGGATCTGCGCGCCCTTGTACTCCACCGGCACGCCGCCGAGTGGGTAGTCCTTGCGCTGGGGGTGGCCGTCCCAGTCGTCGGGCATGAGGATGCGGGTCAGCGCGGGGTGGTCGTCGAAGACCACGCCGAACATGTCCCAGGTCTCGCGCTCGTGGAAGTCGGCGGTCGGGTAGACGCCCGTCACGCTCATGACGTGCGGGCGCTCGAGCGGCACCTGCGTCTCGAGCCGGATGCGGCGGCGGAACGTCATCGACATCAGGTGGTAGACGACGTGGAAGCGGTCGGCCTGGCTGGGGTAGTCGACACCCGAGACGCCGAGCAGCATCTCGTAGCGCTGGTCGGGGTCGTCGCGCAGGTGACGGGCGACGTCGGCGACGCGGTCCGGGCGCACGTGCAGCGTCAGCTCGCCACGGTCGACGACGACGCGGGTGACCGCCTCGGAGCACTCGGGCCAGGCCGCGGTCAGCGCGTCGACGGCCTCGTCGAACCACGAGCCGTAGGGCCGGGGGCTGGAGGCCTCCAGCGGCGCGCGGCGGACCAGCCCGCCGAAGCCGCTGGTGTCACCGCCGCGTGCGGCGCCGAACATGTCGGTGCCGGCGCGGACCTCGGAGCCGGCCGGGGCGACGGCGCTCCCCGACCCCTCCACCGCGCCCGGACGCGGGCCGGAGCCGCTGACCGTCATCGCTGCCCCTCGGGAGTGCGGATCTCCTTGAAGAACGCGTCGCGGGCGTCCTTGCGACCCTCGGGCGACCAGCGGCTGCTGCTCGCGACGAGCTCACGCGGCTCGTAGCCCGGCAGCTCGCGGCGGCGCGCGTTGACGCCGAGCGGCTCGTCCATGATCTTGTCGTGCAGCTTGAGGATGGCGTCCATGAGCATCTCCGGGCGCGGCGGGCAGCCCGGCAGGTACATGTCGACGGGCACGATGTGGTCGACGCCCTGCACGACGGCGTAGTTGTTGAACATGCCGCCGCTGCTGGCGCACACGCCCATCGCGATGACCCACTTCGGCTCGGGCATCTGGTCGTAGATCTGCCGGACGACCGGTGCCATCTTCTGGCTCACCCGACCGGCGACGATCATGAGGTCGGCCTGCCGCGGCGAGGCGCGGAAGACCTCCATGCCGAAGCGCGCGAGGTCGTAGCGGCCGGCGCCGGTGGCCATCATCTCGATGGCGCAGCACGCGAGCCCGAACGTCGCCGGCCACAGCGAGCTCTTGCGCGACCAGTTGACGACCTTCTCGACACTGGTCAGGACGATGCCGCCCGGGATCTTCTCTTCGAGGCCCATCAGTCTGTCTCCCCTGCTTCCGCGACTAGTCCCACTCGAGCCCGCCGCGACGCCAGACGTAGGCGTAGGCGACGAACACGGTGCCGATGAACAGGGCCATCTCGACGAGGCCGAACAGACCCAGGCTGTCGAAGGCGACGGCCCACGGGATGAGGAAGATCATCTCGATGTCGAAGACGATGAAGAGCATGGCGGTCAAGTAGAACTTCACCGGGAAGCGACCGCCGCCCATGGGCTGCGGCGTCGGCTCGATGCCGCACTCGTAGGCGTCGAGCTTCGCGCGGTTGTAGCGCTTCGGCCCGATGAGCGCCGCCGACACGACCGAGACCACGACGAAGCCGAAGGCCAGCACGAACATGACCAGGAGCGGCACGTAGTTGTTCAGCACGTCCGGTCCTCCAGGTGGTTCGTCCGCCCGGGTCCGGGCACGAGCGGCTCAAGCCTACGTGCCTGCAGGCTGCGCCAGTCGCAGGCGGTCACGCCGCCGGCGCCAGACGCGTCAGGCCGTTGATGACCCGGTCGAGGGTGTCGCCGCCGCGCGGGTCGCGCAGGTTGGCGAGCAGCTTGAGGGTGAACTTCATGAGCAGCGGCCGGGGCAGTCCGTGGCGGGTGGCCAGCGCCATGACGTGGGGGTTGCCGATGAGGTGCACGAAGACCCGGCCGAGCGTGTAGTAGCCGCCGTAGGCGGCCTTCATCGACTGCGGGTAGGCCTCGAGCGCCCGCTCGCGCGACGGCCCCGCCGGACGGGCGAGCGCCTGCACGGCGACCTCGGCCGCGAGCAGGCCGGACTCCATCGCGTAGGCGATGCCCTCGCCGTTGAACGGGTTGACCGCCCCGCCGGCGTCGCCGACGAGCAGCACGCCGCGGCTGTAGTGGGGGGTGCGGCTGAAGCCCATCGGCAGCGCCCCGCCGCGGACGGGGCCGGTCGCGTGCGCGTCGTCGAACTGCCACTCCGCCGGCATGCCGCCGGTCCAGCGCGCGAGCAGGTCCTTGTAGTCGGTCTTCTGCCAGGCGTTGGTCGTGTTGAGGATGCCGAGCCCGACGTTGCTCGTGCCGTCGCCGACGCCGAACACCCAGCCGTAGCCGGGCAGCAGGCTCCCGTCCTCACCGCGCAGCTCGAGCCACGACTCGAGCATGTCGTCGTCGGACCTGGGGCTCTCGAAGTAGCGGCGTACGGCCACGCCCATCGGGCGGTCGTCGCGCTTGGCGATGCCGAGCGCCAGCGCGAGGCGGGCGCTCGAGCCGTCGGCGGCGACGACGAGCGGCGCGCGGCAGGTCGTCGCGGTCCTGTCCGGCCCGACCTTCGCGCTGACGCCGACGACCCGGCCGCTGTCGTCGAGCACCGGCCCGGTGACGGTGGTCAGCTCCTGCAGCCGCGCGCCGGCCTTCTGCGCGTGGCGCACGAGCAGCTCGTCGAAGTCGAGGCGCGGCCGCACCAGCCCGTAGTCGGGGTAGGTCGCGAGGTCCGGCCACGGCAGCTCGAGGCGCATGCCGCCGCCGATGATGCGCAGGCCGTGGTTGCGGATGAAGCCGTTGGCCTCGCCGGTGTCGACGCCCAGGTCGACGAGGGACTTCACGGCGCGCGGGGTCAGCCCGTCGCCGCAGACCTTCTCGCGCGGGAAGGACGTCTTCTCGAGCAGCAGGACGTCGAGCCCGGACTGCGCCAGCGCGTACGCCGCGGCCGACCCGCCGGGGCCTGCGCCGACCACGACGACGTCGGCGTCCGACGCGTCGGCTCGAGCCATGACGGTGCACCTGCCTCTTGTGAAAGATTTCACGAGAAGTCTACGCCCGTACCGCCAACGGCGCCCCGCGGCGTCAGGCGGTCCGGCGGCCCCGGTGCAGGGCCACGATGCCGCCGGTCAGGTCACGCCACTCGACGCCCGCCCAGCCCGCCCGCTGCAGGTGGGCAGCGAGGTCGGCCTGCGCGGGCCAGGCCCGGATCGACTCGGCGAGGTAGACGTAGGCCGCGGGGTCGCTGCTCACCCGGCGCGCCACGGGGGGCAGCGCGCGCATGAGGTACTCGACGTAGACCGTGCGGAACGGCCGCCACGTCGGGTGGCTGAACTCGCAGACGACCAGCCGGCCGCCGGGGCGCGTCACGCGCAGCAGCTCCCGCAGGGCGGCGTCGGCGTCGGCGGTGTTGCGCAGGCCGAACGAGACCGTGACCGCGTCGAAGGAGCCGTCGGCGAAGGGCAGCCGCAGGGCGTCGCCGGCGACGAGCTCGACGCCCTCGTGGCCCGCCCGGCGACCGACGCGCAGCATGCCGAGCGAGAAGTCGCAGCCCACGACGTCGGCGCCGGTGCGGGCGAGCGCCGCGCTGCTCGTGGCCGTGCCCGCGGCGAGGTCGAGCACCCGCTCCCCCGGTCGCAGGTCCAGCGCCCGGGCCACCGCCGTCCGCCAGCCGCGGTCCTGCCCGAGCGACAGCACGGTGTTGGTGAGGTCGTAGCGCGGCGCCACCTCGTCGAACATGGCGGCGACCTCGGCGGGGTCCTTGTCGAGCGTCGCGCGGGTCACGGGTCCAGTGTCGCGGGTGGGCGGCGCGGCCGGCCGGCCCGGCGGGACGTGCCCCCGCAGCGCACGACGGACGCGGGCACGTCGTGTCCGGGTCGCGCGTGCGGGCGGGGGAGCGCAGTGCCAGGCTCACGGCATGGGCCCGTCCCGTCTGGGGAGGGGTGCCGTGGCGTCGCGGGTCCCCGCGACCGTCGAGCCGACCACCGGAGGTCCCGTGACCACGCTCCGCGACGAGGACCCACCGGAGGTCCCGTGACCACGCTCCGCGACGAGGACATCGTCACCAGCCCGACCGCCACCCTGCCCGGCGGCGACGCCGACCAGGGCGACAGCAACGACACCCAGGTCGACCCGGCCGGCAGCGACCCGGCCGGTGTGGACCCCGGCTCGGGCGGCGACGCCGACCAGGGCGACAGCAACGACACCCAGGTCGACCCGGCCGGCAGCGACCCCGCGGGCAGCGACCCGGCCGGCAGCTGACGTCCGCCTGACCGCCGCCGGCGCCCTCGGGCGCCGGCGGCGGCCCTCGTCCGACCGACCACCGGGAGCCCCATGAGCGCCTCGGCCCTGGCCCGCTGCACCTGCGTCGACGCCGCCGACTTCGCCACCGAGCACTGGTCGCGCGTGCCGCTGCTCTCGCGCGCCGAGCAGCTGCCGTCGCCCTTCGACGACCTGCTGTCGGTCGCGGACGTCGACGAGCTCGTGGCCGACCGCGCCCTGCGGACCCCGTTCTTCCGCACCGTGAGCGAGGGCGGCAGCCTGCCCGTCCCGGTGCGCACCGTGACCGCCGGCGCACGTCGGATCGGCGACCTGGTCGACGGCGACGCGCTCGCCGCCCAGCACGCCGACGGCGCGACCCTCGTCCTGCAGTCGGTGCACCGCATGCACCCGCCGGTCGCGCGCTTCTGCCGCGAGCTGGCCGCCGAGCTCGGCCACGCGACCCAGTGCAACGCCTACATCACGCCCGCCGGCGAGCACCAGGGGTTCGACTTCCACCACGACACCCACGACGTGTTCGTGCTGCAGGTCAGCGGCCGCAAGCGCTGGATCGTCCACGAGCCGGTCGTCCGCCTGCCGCTCGCCAGCCAGCCGCAGGCCGGTGCCCACCTCGTCCGCGAGGGCGCCGAGCCGCTGCTCGACGTCGAGCTCGAGGCGGGCGACGCGCTCTACCTCCCGCGCGGCTACGTGCACGCTGCCCTGACCACCGACGAGCACTCCGTCCACCTGACCGTCGGCGTCCTGTCGACGACCTGGTACGACGTCCTCGGCGACGTCGTCTCCCTCGCCGGGCGCGAGGAGGCCTTCCGCGACGCGCTGCCCGTGCAGCCGTCCGACGGGCTCGCCGGCTCGCTCCCCGACCTGCTGCGCCGGGCGGCGGCCTGGATCGAGCAGCTGCCGCCCGACGACGTCGAGCGGGTCGTCCGCACGCGCCTCGCCCGAGCGGTGCCCGTCGAGCCGCTGCCGATGCTGGCGACGGCGGCAGCGCTGCGCTCGCTCGACGCGACCACGCCGCTGCGGCCGCGTCGAGGACCGTCGCCGGAGGTGCGCGTCGACGGCCAGTCGCTCGTGCTGTCGCTGCCGGGCAGGACGGTGACGCTGCCGGCCTTCGTGGAGCCGGCCGTACGACGCCTGCTCGGCGGTCCCTGCACGCCGGGCGACCTCTCGCTCGGCGGTCTCGACGAGCCCGGCGCGCTGGTCCTGGCCCGGCGCCTGCTGCGCGAGGGCGCCGTCCTGCCAGGCTGAGCACGTGGACGACGACCTCGAGGCCCTGAAGGACCGCTGCACCAGAGCCCTCGCCGGGCACGGCCCGACCCGGGCCGCCGACCTGCTGGCCACCATCGCACCCGACACCGCCGTCGACCGGTACGGCGCCGGTGGCGTCGTGGCCGAGCTGGAGGGCGAGGTCGCGGCGCTGCTCGGCACGCCGGCGGCGGCGTACCTGCCGAGCGGGACGATGGCGCAGCAGGCCGTGCTGCGGGTGCACGCGGCCCGCACCGGCCGGCGCACGGTCGTCTTCCACCCCGAGGCCCACCTCGACCGCCACGAGGGCCGCGCCCTCGAGCGGCTGCACGGCCTGGTCGGCCGGCCGGCCGGTGACCGCAACCGCCTGCTGACGCTCGAGGACCTGACGGGCGTCGCCGAGGAGCCGGCAGCGCTGGTCCTCGAGCTGCCGCAGCGCGACCTCGGCGGGCAGCTGCCCGCCTGGGACGACCTGCAGGCGCAGACCGCGTGGGCCCGCGAGCGCGGCGCCGCGGCGCACCTCGACGGCGCGCGGCTGTGGGAGGCCGCTGCCGGGTACGGCCGGTCGCCGGCGGAGCTCGCCGGGCTGTTCGACACGTCCTACGTCAGCTTCTACAAGGGCATCGGCGCGCTGGCCGGGTGCTGCCTCGCCGGCCCGGAGGACGTCGTCGCGCAGGTGCGCGAGTGGCGCGCCCGGATGGGCGGCACGCTGTTCGGCCTGTGGCCGGGCGCGGCGTCCGCCCTGCACTGCCTGCGGCTGCGGCTGCCGCTCATGCCGGCGTACCTCGAGCGGGCGAGGGCCGTCGCGGACGCGGTCCGCGACCTGCCGGGCGTCACCGTCGTCCCCGACCCGCCGCAGACCCCGATGCTCCACCTGCTGCTGCGCACGACGCCCGAGGCGTTCGTGCAGGCCGCCCGCGAGCTCGCGGAGCAGGGGCTGTGGACCTGGCCCCGGGCGATGACGACGGCCGACCCGGCGGTGCAGCGCGTCGAGCTGCCCGTGGGCGACGCCACGCTGGCGCTCGGTCTCGACGAGGTCCGGGACGCCGTGTCGAGGCTCAGCGGCGCCTGAGCACCGCGGCGGCGGACCGTCCTGCACGTCCCCGGCGTCGCCTGGGCCTCGACGGTCGCGAGACGTGCAGCGGAGTCCACGTCGGGCCGACGAGCGCGGTGCAGCGCACGCTCAGCCGACGCCCGGAGCGCGTGCCTGGTCGACGACCTGGCCGGCTGCCGTGGGGTCGTGCGAGGAGGCCGCCGCGGTGATCCGTCCGTCGCGGACGTCCTCGGCCCAGTGGCAGGCCACCCGGTGGCCGGGCGCGAGCTCGCGGAGGGCGGGGACCTCGTCGTCGCAGCGGGTCGGCTGCCGGAAGGGGCACCGGGTGTGGAAGCGGCAACCGGACGGCGGCGCCGCCGGGGACGGCAGGTCGCCGGCCAGCAGGATCCGCTCGCGCCGGTCCTCGACCTCCGGGTCGGGCACCGGGATCGCCGAGATGAGGCTGATCGTGTAGGGGTGCAGCGGCGCGGTGTACAGCTGCTCGCTCGGCGACTGCTCGACGAGCGATCCGAGGTACATCACGCCGATCTCGTCGCTGATGTGGCGCACGACGGCGAGGTCGTGGGCGATGACGACGTAGGTCAGGCCGAGCCGCGCCTGGAGCTCCTCGAGCAGGTTGACCACCTGCGCCTGCACCGAGACGTCGAGCGCCGACACCGGCTCGTCGGCGATGACGAGCTCGGGCTCGAGCGCGATCGCGCGGGCGATGCCGATGCGCTGGCGCTGGCCGCCGCTGAACTCGTGCGGGTACTTCGAGGCCGCCGACGCGGGCAGGCCCACGAGGTCGAGCAGCTCGCGCACACGGGCGCGCCAGGCCGACGCGCCGCCCTCGAGGGCGTGCGCGCGCATGGGCTCCACGAGCAGCGACTCGACGTCCTGGCGCGGGTCGAGGCTCGCCATCGGGTCCTGGAAGACCATCTGCATGCGCCGGCGGGCCCGCCGCAGCTGCTCCCCTCTGAGCGTCGTGAGGTCGACCCCGTCGAAGCGCACCGTGCCGCCGGTCGGCTCGACCAGGCGCAGCACCGCCCGGCCGAAGGTCGACTTGCCGCAGCCCGACTCGCCGACGAGCCCGAGGGTGGTGCCGCGGCGCACGTCGAGGTCGATGCCGTCGACGGCCCGCACGTGGCCGACCGTGCGCTGCAGCACGATGCCGGAGCGGATCGGGAAGTGGACCTCGAGCCCGCGGACCTCGAGCAGGACGTCACCGCCCGGCCGGTCCGCCGCCTCGACCCGCGTGCTGGTCGCCCCGGTCATGCGTCCCCTCCCCCTGGCGGCACCGGGTGCACGCACCGCAGCCGGTGGTGGGGGCGCTCGTCGTCGACGGTCAGCTCGAGGTCGGGCACCAGGCAGTCCTGCGCGCGCGCCGGGCAGCGCGGTGCGAAGGCGCAGCCCCTGTCCCACGGCAGCGTGTCGGACGCCGAGCCTGGGATCGGGGTGAGCCGGCCGCCCTTGACCGCGTCGAGGCGCGGGATGGAGCGCAGCAGACCGGCGGTGTACTGGTGGCGCGGCGAGGCGAACAGCTCCCGCCGGCCGGCGCGCTCGACGACGCGGCCGGCGTACATGACGTTGACCTCGTCGCAGATGCCGGCGACCACGCCCAGGTCGTGGGTGATCATGATCATCGCCGTGCCGGTCTCGTGCACGAGCTGCTTGAGCAGCTCCAGCACCTGCGCCTGGATCGTCACGTCGAGCGCGGTCGTCGGCTCGTCGCAGATGAGCAGCCGGGGCTTGCAGGCCAGCGACATCGCGATCAGCGCGCGCTGGCGCATGCCGCCGGAGAGCTGGTGCGGGTACTCCTTCAAGCGACGGGACGGGTCGGGGATGCCGACGCGGCGCAGCAGCTGCTCGGCCTCGGCGCGGGACTGCTCCCGGTCGAGGTCGGTGTGGCGGCGCAGCACCTCGGTCACCTGGGTGCCGACCGGCACGACCGGGTTGAGCGAGGTCATCGGGTCCTGGAACACCATGGCCACGTCACGGCCGCGCAGGCCCCGCAGTCCGTCCTTCGACATGGTGAGCAGGTCCGAGCCGTCGAACAGCACCTCGCCGCCGACCTCGACCCCGCGCCCCGGCAGCAGCCCCATGATCGCCAGGGACGTGACGGACTTGCCGCAGCCCGACTCGCCGACCAGCCCGACGACCTGCCCCGGGGCGACGTCGAAGCTCACGCCGTCGACGGCGCGCACGGGCGGACGGCCGCGCCGGGTGAAGCGCACCTGCAGGTCGCGCACCTGCAGGAGCGGACCGCTGCCCCGCGAGCTGCCGGCCAGGGCCACCTCGGGCCGCGTCATCGCCGGAGCCCCCTCATCGCCGGAACTTCGGGTCGAGCGCCTCGCGCAGGGCCTCGCCGACGAGCGTGAAGCCGAGAGCGGTGACGGCGATGAGCATGCCGGGCAGCAGCGCGAGCTGCGGGGAGGTCTCCAGCCGGTCCTGCGACTTCACGAGCATGCGGCCCCACTCGGCGACGGTCGGGTTGGGCTCGCCGAGCCCGAGGAACGACAGCGCGGCGACCTCGATGATGGCCGTGGCGAGCACCAGGGTGGCCTGCACGATCACCGGTCCGAGGCTGTTCGGCAGCATGTGGTTCATCACCACGCGCCGACGCCGGAGGCCGAGCGAGGACGCCGCGAGCACGTAGTCGGCGTTGCGCTGGGCCAGCAGCGACCCGCGCAGCAGGCGCGCGAAGATCGGGACCTGCGCGGCACCGATCGCGATCATGACGGAGGTCGAGGTGCGGCCCAGCGCTGCCGCGACGCTGACCGCCAGCAGCAGGCTCGGGATGGACAGCAGCACGTCGACCAGCCGCATGAGCGCGACGTCCACCTTGCCGCCGATGCCGCCGGCCAGCAGTCCGATCGACGACCCGACGGCGAGCCCGATGACGGTGGAGACGACGCCGATCACGAGCGACTGGCGGGCGCCGTGGACGAGCTGGGTGAACAGGTCGGACCCGAAGGCGTCCAGACCGAGCAGGTGGTCCTCGGACGGGCCCGGCACGCTCGACGGCGTGACCTGGCTGCCCCACTGCGCGCCGCCCGGCTCGTACGGCGCGATCAGCGGCGCCGCGACGGCGACGACCACGAACGCCAGCACGATGAGTGCGCCGAGGATGGCGAACGGGTCGCGGCGCAGGCGCTGCCAGGCGCCCCGCCACAGGCTGGTGCCGCGGTCGTCCTGCGACGCGGTCGGTCCCTCGAACGGGTCGCCGACGGGGCTGCCCGAGCCGGGCGCGACGATCGTCACGAGACACGCACCCGCGGGTCGATGACGCCGTAGAGGACGTCGACGGTCAGGTTGATCAGGGCGTACATCAGCGCGATGGCCAAGATGAAGCCCTGCAGCACCGGGTAGTCGAGCAGCGTGATGGCGCTGAACAGCTTGGAACCCAGCCCGTTGATGGCGAAGACGGTCTCGGTGAGCACGGCGCCCGAGAGCAGCAGCCCGGCCTGCAGGCCGACGGTCGTCACGACGGGCAGCAGCGCGTTGCGCAGCACGTGGCGGCGGCTGATGGTGCTCGACGTGAGCCCCTTCGCCTCGGCGGTCCGCACGAAGTCCTCGCCCGTCACGTCCAGGACGGCAGCGCGGGTGATGCGCACGATGATCGCGAGCGGGATCGTCCCGAGCGCGACGGCCGGCAGGACGAGGTGGAGGAAGGCGTCCCAGGCCGCGTCCCACTCGCGGGTGAGCAGCCCGTCGAGGATGTAGAAGCCGGTCGGGTGGGTGGCACCGATGCGCGGGTTCTGCCGACCGGCGGTCGGGAAGACGCCGAGCCCGTCCAGCGGCTCGATGCCGATCGCGAAGACCAGCTTGAGCAGGTAGGCCAGGAAGAACACCGGGATCACGACGCCCAGCAGCGACGCCCCGACCGTGAGGCTGTCCAGCGGCGTCCCGTGGCGGCGGGCGGCGTAGTAGCCGAGCGGGATGCCCAGCAGGACGGCGAACAGCAGCGCGCAGACCGCGAGCTCGAAGGTCGCCGGGAAGCCCTGCCGGAACATCGCCGTCACCGGCTCGCCGGTCTGCGTCGACGAGCCGAAGTTGCCCTGCAGCAACGCCCCGATGTAGGAGAAGTACTGCTCGTAGAGCGGCTCGTCGAAGCCGTAGAGCCGCGTGACGTTCGCGATGCTCTCCGGGGTGGCCCGCTGGCCGAGCAGGGCGCGCGCGGGATCGCCGGGCAGCGCCCGGAGCCACAGGAACAGCAGGATGCTCAGCCCCAGCAGCACCGGCACGGTGAGCGCCAGGCGGCGGAGCACGAACCGCAGCACGCCGGGGTCCTCCTCGGGGAGTCGTTCGCAGTCGGGAGGATCACAGCAGACCCCGGGACGCGGGCGACGTCCCGGGGTCTGCTGTCAGGTCACTCGGAGACGGTGACCGCGTTCCACACCTCGTCCTGCACCGGCGAGGTCTGGAAGCCCTCGACCTCCGGAGCGAAGGCCAGCGACGGCACCGGGTGGGCGATCGGCACGCCCGGCAGGAAGTCCATCACCTCGCGGTTGATGTCCTCGTACGCCGGGGTCTGCTCGTCGCGGGTGGGGAGCCCACGGGCCTCGGTCAGCGCGCCGAACAGCTCGGCGTTGTCGAAGCCCCACTCGGGCGAGGCCTTGCCGAAGAAGACGCCGAGGAAGTTGTCGGTGTCGTTGTAGTCACCCGTCCACCCCAGCAGGTGCAGGCCGTGGTCCGGCGTGCCCTGGATCTTGTCGAGGTAGTTGGGGTTCCACTGGTCGGCGACCGGCGTGACCGTGATGCCGACGGCCTCGAGCTGCGAGCGGATCGCCACGAAGGTCTCCTCGGGCGTCGGCATGTACGGCCGCGAGACGCCGGTCGGGTAGTTGAACTGCAGCGTGAGGTCGCTCGCGCCGGCCTCGGCCAGCAGCGACTTGGCCCGCTCCGGGTCGTAGTCGTAGGTCGTGACGTCGTCGGCGTAGCCGGAGACCGTCTCGGGGATGAACTGCGTCGCGACCTCGCTGCCCTCGGGCAGCGACTGGCTGATGACGGCGTCCTTGTCGATCGCGTGCGCGATCGCCTGGCGGACCCTGATGTCCTTGAGCTCCGGGACGGCCTGGTTCATGCCGAGGTAGAGGATGTTGAAGGGCGGGCGGTTCTCGATCTGGAAGCCGGCGTCCTCGAGCGAGGAGATGTCACCGGGCGCCACGAGGTCGTAGCCGTCGATCTCGCCGTTCTGCAGCGCCTGCCGACGCGCGTTGCCGTCGGAGATGGTGCGGACGACGACCTCGTCGACCTTGGCCTGGTCGCCCCAGTACTCCTCGTAGGGGACGAGGGTGACCTGCTGGCCGCGCTCCCAGGACTCGAACTGGAACGGCCCGGTGCCGGTCGGGTGCGCCGTGGCGTACTCGCTGAAGCGGACGTCGTCCTCGGTGCCCGAGACGTTGTCGGCGTCGTACTGCTCCATCGCCGCGGGGCTCTGCATCGAGAACGCCGGCAGCGACATCGCCTGCACGAAGCCCGCGAAGGGCTGGGTGAGGGTGATCGTGGCCGACGTCTCCTCGTCGGCGGTGCAGGACTCGTAGATGCCCTGGGGGTCGGTGTCGGCGAAGCCGCGGAACAGGCTGTTGTAGTAGTACGAGATGTTCTCGGACTGCAGCAGGCCGGTCCAGTTGTACCAACGGTCGAAGTTGGCGCAGACGGCTTCGGCGTTGAAGGGCTCGCCGTCGTGGAACGTCACGTCGTCGCGCAGCGTGAAGGTGTAGCTCAGACCGTCGTCGCTGCCCTCCCACTCCGTCGCGAGCAGCGGCGCCGGGTCGGCGGTGCCGGGCTCGGTGCCGACCAGGCCCTCGAACATCTGGCGCGCGACACGGAACGTCTCGCCGTCACTGGCGAACGCCGGGTCGAGCGACACCGGGTCGGCGGACGCGGCGAAGACGAAGGTGCCGCCCTCGGCGCCGCTGCTGCCCTCGCCCTCGGTACCGCCGCCGCTCGCGTCCTCGCGGTCGCTGTCGGCGCACCCTGCGAGCGCCAGTGCGGCCGCGCCCAGCAGGGCCGCAGCGCGGATCGACCTGCTCCTGTGCATGCATCACCTCGTGTCCGTACGGGTGGGAGCCGGTCCGGTCCCCGCGCGGACGCTAGCCCGCAGGTGTCGAGCGCAGGACGGATCGCGCTCACGACGTGGTCACGATCTGGGAACGGCCGGACCAGCGGGCTCAGGCTCCCGGTCGTAGCCTGAGGGCGATGACGACCGGCCCTCTGCTGTGCGCGCAGTCCTCGCGCGACCGGGAGGAGCCGATGACGGCCACGGCCAGCCGCGTCGACCGGTGGCTCGTCGTCGAGCACCGCGGCGCATGGGGCCCGGAGACCTTCCCCAGCCGGCGGCTGGGCAGGGCGCTGTCGAGCACGCTCGCGCAGGCCGCCAACACCGCACGGGCGCGGCTGGTCCTCGCCCGGCGGCCGCGAGTGGTGCCCGACGGCGACGGGCGCTGGCTGTTCGCGGTCGACAGCCGCCCCGGGCGCGAGCGCGTCCTCGCGCGGCACGTCACCGACGACGCAGCGCTCGCCCACCTCGTGGCGCCGTTCGACGGCGGCCCTGCCGACGGCTGGCAGGAGCACGAGGGCCCGCTCTACCTCGTGTGCACGCACGGCCGCCACGACCGCTGCTGCGCGCTGCGGGGCAGGCCGGTCGCCCAGGCGCTCGGCCGGGCCGAGCCCGAGCGCACGTGGGAGTGCACGCACATCGGCGGGGACCGCTTCGCCGCCAACGTCGTGGTGCTGCCCGACGGCCTCTACCTCGGCCGGGTCGAGGTCGACGAGGTCGTCCGCGTCGTCCGCGACCTGGCTGGCGGCGTGCTCCCGGCGGGCCGCGTGCGGGGGCGCAGCAGCCTGTCGCTGCCCGCTCAGGCGGCGCAGCAGTTCGCGCGCGACGACACCGGGCGCTGGGCCACCGCCGACCTGCACCCGGTCGTGCAGGAGGCCGCGGGCCCGGACACCTGGCGGGTCGTCCTCGCCGGACCCGGCGGCCCGGACGTGGAGGTCGTCGTGCGGTTCGACCGCAGCGGCGACGGCGGCGAGCACCTGCTGACCTGCGGCGCGGCCGAGCTCAGGCACGCGCCGCTGTTCCGACGCGTCGCGCTCGCCGCCGCCCCCTAGCGTCCCTGCTCCCCGCGAGCCCGGGTGGGACAGTGGCGTGTGCGCCGCTCCCTCGTCCTGGCCGTGCTCCTGCTGCTGCTCGCCGCCGGCTCGGTCGCGGTCGGACCCGAGCGGTCCGGTCTGGCGGCATCCGGCACCGCCGCCGGTGCCCCACCGCGGCTGGCGCCGGTCGGCCCGTTCCGGCAGACCGGACGCGGCCAGCCGGTCTTCCGCACCGAGGCCGTCACCGCCGCCAGGCTGGGCAGCAGCCACCGGGCCGGCTGCCCGGTGGGCGTCGCCGACCTGCGGCTCGTCACCGTGACCCACCTGCGCTTCGACGGCACGACCGCGCGCGGCCAGCTCGTCGTGCACCGCGACGCCGCCGCCGCGGTGGTGCGCGCCTTCCGCTCGCTGCTCGCCGCGCGCTTCCCGGTCGCCCAGGTGCGGACGGTCGAGGCGTACGGCGGCGACGACGCGCGCTCCATGGCCGCCAACAACACCAGCGCCTACAACTGCCGCCGCACCACCGGCGGCACCGGCTGGTCCGAGCACGCGTACGGCCGGGCGGTCGACCTCAACCCGGTGCAGAACCCCTACGTGCGTGGCACGACGGTGCTGCCGGCAGCCGGGCGGGCCTACCTCGACCGCTCCCGCCCGCGGCCGGGCATGGTCCTGGCCGGCAGTGCTGCGGTGCAGGCGTTCGCGGCCGTGGGCTGGGGATGGGGCGGCAGCTTCTCGAGCTCCAAGGACTTCCAGCACTTCTCGGCGAACGGGCGCTAGGCCTGCTCGGGGTCGTCGAGGCGCGCGCGCCGGCGAGCGGTGGCGGCCCGGCGCTCGTCCGCGCGGGCCATCGAGGCCGCGGCGAAGGCGTCGCGCTGACGGCGCAGGAGCACCAGGCTCAGCAGGGCCGACAGCAGCACCGCCCCGCCGACGGCCAGCAGGCCGTCGACCCCGATCGCGAGCAGGACCGAGTAGGCGACGACGAGCAGCACGAGGCGCAGCGCCGAGTAGACGAGGAATGCCCGTCCCGGGCCCTGCGCGTGCGGCGAGCTCATGCCTCGAGGGTACGGCGGGACGGTCACGGCGCGCTGTCGCGTCCCCGGCTCCGGACGACGGCGGCCCCGGGAGGCACGGCCGCAGGCAGTCGGGTGACGATCTGGTGACGTCGGGATAGCGCGGGCGACGCCGAGCGTTGATCCTGGGAGGGACGACGTCTCGGGAGGTTCGCGGAAGTGGTGCTCTACGCGCTGGTGGTCCTGGGGCTGTTCGCGTACGCGGTCGCCGACCTCGTGCGCACGCCGGCGCCGGCGGTGCGCACCCTGCCCAAGGCGCTGTGGTTCGTCGTCGTGCTGCCGCCGCTGCTCGGGCCGCTCGCCTGGCTGGCGTTCGGCCGCCCTCGCCGGCAGCGCAGTGGCGACGCGCCGGCCGCCCCGCCCGCCCGCCCGGTGGCGCCGGACGACGACGAGGACTTCCTGCGCGACCTGCGGCGGCGCAGCCGCGACCCGCGTGACGACGTGGCCTGACGACGTGGCCTGACCAGGAGCCGTCGGCCGGGACGTCGGCGGGTGGGACCCTCAGCCGTAGGAGTGCAGGCCCACCACGAAGATGTTGACGACGTAGTAGTCGATCACCAGCGCGACCGCGGCGGCGACGCCGATCCACGCCGCCTTGGTGCCCTTCCACCCTGCGGTCGCGCGGGCGTGCAGGTAGCCGGCGTAGAGGACCCAGGTGATGAACGACCAGGTCTCCTTGGGGTCCCAGCCCCAGTAGCGGCCCCACGCCGCCTCGGCCCAGATGGCACCCGCGATGATCGCGAACGTCCAGACCGGGAAGGCGAAGGCGATCACGGCGTACGACACGCGGTCGAGGACGCGGGCGGCGGGCAGCGACGCGCCGAGCGAGACGGGGAAGCCCGGGGCGCCCCCGGCAGCGACCTGGGCGTCGTGCCGCACCCGCAGCAGGTAGAGCAGGGCGACCACGCCCGACAGCAGGAAGGCGCCGGAGGCGAGGATCGCCGCGAACACGTGGATCTTGATCCAGTACGAGTCCAGCGCCGGGACCAGCGGTCCGGCGGCGGTGTAGAGCACCGTGCCGGCCAGGCCCAGGTAGAGGACCGCCGGCAGCATCACGAAGGCCCCGAGCCCCCGGTCGACCCGGCCGGTGGCCACCAGCACCAGGAAGATCGACACCGCGATGAGGGCGACCATGGACGAGAACTCGTACATGTTGCCCCACGGCGTGCGGTCCGCCGCCAGTCCGCGGGCGACGACCGAGCCGACGTGGACGACGACGCCGACGCCGGTCAGCAGCAGGCCGACTGCACCGGCGCGGCTGCTGCGACGCCGCGGCTCGGCGAGCTGGGGCTGCGCGGGGGCCTCGAGCGTCGTGGTCGCGCCGCCGGCCATCGCCCTCGTGCGCGCCGCAGCGGCCGAGCGCACCGACAGGCCTGCGGCGGTCGCGTCGGCGACGCGGGAGGACCGCCGGGCGGCCTGCTCCGCGGCGAACGCCAGCATGGCCAGGGCGTACAGCAGCACCGTGGCGAGGAACAGCCGGTCGCTGAGCTGGGCGAGTGCGGCGTCGGTCACGCGAGGTCCTCCTGGGGCGTGCGTGCTGGGGTCGGCCTCAGCCGCTCGACGAGCTGGGCGAACTCGGCCTCGAAGGCCTCCGGCGCGGTGCGGGCGAGCCCGGCGACCTCGATCACCGTACGGCCGTCGGCCGTGCGCCCGCCTGCCGGCACGACGCGCAGCCACAGCCGGCGCCGCCGCACGAACAGCGACAGGCACAGCCCGACGACCATGCCGGTGCCGGCGACGAGCGCGACGAGCTTGCCCGGGTCCTGCGTGACCTGGAACGTCGCCCACTCCGTCGTCTCGACGAAGGTGAGGCTGCCGCCGCCCGGCAGCTCCCAGGTCTGGCCCTCGGTGAGCATGACCGGGGTCGCGCCGTCGCCGATCGGCTCCAGCCGCGAGCGGTCCTCGAGCTGGTAGACCGACTGGGGCACGCCGCTGTCGAGCCCCAGGTCGCCGCGGTAGCCGAGCACGGTGAGCGCCGGGTTCTCGGGCGCCGGGTAGACCGAGGTGACCCGGCCGGTCTCCGGGTCCTGCACGGTGGTCGGGGTGAAGACCCCCTCGAAGGAGAGCTGCTCGCCGGCCGCGTCCGGCACCTTGATGACGCAGGTCGACAGGAACGTCGCACCCTGCGGCAGGCAGACGACGGTCTGCTCGAGCCGGTTGCCCTCGACGTCGGTGACGACGACCTTCGGCGCGTAGCCGTGGCCGAGCAGGTAGGTCTTGGCGCCGCCGACCTCGAGCGGGTGGTTGACGCGCAGGTCGTACGGCGTGGTGGGCTCGGCGGAGGAGTCGGAGAAGCGCAGCCTCGCCAGGAAGGTCAGCGCCTTGCCGTCGTCGTCGTAGGTGCCCTGGAACTCGTCCAGGGCGAAGCTGAACGGCACGAGCCGGTCGGCGTCGAACTGCCGGCCGGGACTGATGTCGTCGTAGGCGAGGATCGTGTTGGCGAAGCCGTCGCCCTCCTTGACGAGCACCGTGCCCTTGAAGCCGAACAGGCCGCCCATCGCCACGCCGACGAGCAGCAGCACGAGGCTCACGTGGAACAGCAGGTTGCCGGTCTCGCGCAGGTAGCCCTTCTCCGCCGACAGCCCCGAGCCGCCGTCCGGCAGCTCGCGGGTGACGACGCGCCAGCGCGAGCGGCGCAGCGACCGGCGGGCGTCGGCCAGGACGGCGTTGGCGTCCTGCGACGAGGTCCACCGCTCGTGGGACGGCAGCCTGGCCAGCACCCGCGGCACGTCCGGCGGGGGCGTGCGCAGCGCCCGGGCGTGCAGCCGCAGGCGGCTCGACAGGCAGCCGATGAGGCTGACGAACAGCAGCAGGTAGACCGCGGCGAACCACGGCGAGGCGAAGACGTCGAACAGCGACAGCCGGTCGAGCAGCGGCGCCAGGGTCGGGTGGTCGGTGGACCAGGCCTGCACCTCGACCGGGTTGAGGTTGCGCTGCGGCAGGAACGACCCCGGCACGCTGGCGAGCGCCAGCAGGAACAGCAGCAGCAGCGCGGTGCGCATGCTGACCAGCGAGCGCCAGGCCCGTCGCACCGGCGCCACGACCGAACCGCGGGGTGGCGGCGGTGGCGCGGTCGACAGGCGGGTGGCCTCGTCGCCCGGGAGCTCGCCAGCGGCGTCCCCCGTCGCCGTGTCGGTCGTCAGCGTCACGTCAGAGCGCCGTCTCGAAGCCGGACACCCAGCCGCGCAGGTCGGCGATGAACGACGACCACAGGCCGCTGACGAGCAGCAGGCCGACGACGACGAGCAGCCCCCCGCCGACGCGCAGCACGACGGCGTAGTGGCGCTTGACGACGGCGAACGCCCCGAGCGCCCGCGAGAAGGCGAGGCCGGTGAGCACGAACGGGATGCCCAGGCCGGCGCAGTAGGCGGCGGTCAGCAGCGCGCCGCGGCCGGCGCTCGCCTCCCGGTAGGCGAGCGTCTGCACCGCGGCGAGCGTCGGTCCGAGGCAGGGCGTCCAGCCCACGCCGAACAGCACGCCGAGCAGGGGCGCACCCGCGAGGCCCGGCGAGGGCAGGCGGTGCAGCCGCACCTCCCGCTGCAGGCCGGGGACCAGCCCGAGGAAGGCCAGGCCGAGCAGGATCGTGAGCAGTCCGAGCACGACGTCGACGACGTCCTGGTGGCCCGCGAGCACCGAGCCGAGGCTGCCGAACAGCGCGCCGCTGGTGACGAACACGGCGCTGAAGCCCGCGACGAACAGCACCGACCCGGCGAGCACCCTGCTGCGCCGGACCGGCGTCCCGGCGGGAGCCGTGCGGACCAGCGTGTCGCCCTCCGCCGCACGGGCGCTGTGCTGGGACGCGGCGAGCTGCTCGCCCGACAGGCCGGTGACGAAGGACAGGTAGCCGGGCACCAGCGGCAGCACGCACGGCGACAGGAAGGACACCAGCCCGGCGACCGCCGCCACCGGGACGGCGAGCAGCAGCGAGCCGTCCGTGACGGTCGCGACGAAGGTGTCGGCGAGGCTCATCGGCGGGGGCTCATCGGCGG
>Ga0210040_10000419_pt1 | contig 71869 bp, 67 predicted proteins | sample CryGeyCG12114_NA_FD_185462 | JGI IMG/M metagenome (GOLD analysis project Ga0210040, IMG submission 185462) | Groundwater microbial communities from aquifer - Crystal Geyser CG19_WC_8/21/14_NA (SPAdes) (version 2) | ecosystem: Environmental > Aquatic > Deep subsurface > Groundwater | place: USA...
CGGCTCGGCATCCCGCTGGCCGTGGTGGCGCGGGCCCTGGGCGAGCTGCCCGCCGACGGCATGCCCGGGCGCGAGGACTGGGAGCGCCTGTCCGCGACCTGGCGCGACGACCTGGACGCCCGGATCGAGCAGCTCCAGCGGCTGCGCGACGACCTCGGCGACTGCATCGGGTGCGGCTGCCTGTCGACGACCCGGTGCGCGCTGGTCAACCCCGGCGACCGGCTCGGCGCGGACGGCGCCGGTGCCCGGACCCTGGAGGTCCCGCTGGCCGCTGAGCCCGGCCGCCCGTCGGGCTGAGCGGGCTCCGGGCGCGACGGGAGCGCGGAGGGCCGGCAGTGGGACTCGAAGCCCGAAGCGCCGAGGGCGAGTTCTTCGGCACGTCGCGCCTGGCCGACTTCATCGCTCGGCACGCCGCGGCCGGCCGGCCCGCTCCAGAGACGATGCGCCAACTGATGCACGCCCTCCTGGCCCACCAGGAGGAGCAGCTCCAGGACGCCACCGTGGTGCTCGTGGAGTGGCGGACCGGCGGCAGCGAGCGCGTCGCCCCTTGATGGGAGGGCGCACCGCCTCAGGGGGTGCTCCTGCGGAGCGTCAGCGGCTGGGGGTGCCGGTGCGGGCGAAGTCCGCGGCGACCCCGGCCAGCGCCTCCTCCTTGCCGGAGAGCGCCTGCGGGTCGCGGGCGTAGAGGTTGACCGGTCCCCGCGGAGTCGACCCGGACCTGCCCAGCGGCATCGACACGGAGGCCCGCACGCCGTGGGCGGTCGAGACCTGGCAGCAGGGCTGCCAGCGGTCCTCCTCCAGCAAGGCGGCGACCTCGACCCGCTGCTGGACCTCCGCCGCCCCCGACAGGGCGAGCAGAGCATCCAGAAGGGAGGATTCCCCGGTCTCGGCGGCCAGCCGGTCGATCGCCGCAGCGACCTCGGGGAGGGATCCACGACCCCTGCCTGCTGCACCGCCGAACCCACCGCCCGACACGGCGGGGTCCATGCCTGGACATGCAGGACCGACGCGGACGAGAGCCCGTGTGCCCGTGTGCCCGTGTGCCTCGGTCGACAGTGGTGAAGCTCTACGCCGACAGGGGCAGGGCCCACGGCACCAGGCCCACTGCGACGCCGGGAGCAGGGGAAACCGCCGGCGCGCCATCCCCGTCGACCGCCTCCACGGCCGGGCGCGCGCTCGGGCGTCCTCGGTGCGGGGTGCCGGTCTCTATGCTCGGTCGGTGACGGAGACCGCGGACCTGGGCCGCGCGCTGCGCGGGGTGCTCGCCGCTGCCGAGGGTGCGTCTCCGGTGGAGGCGGTCGAGGCGGTGACCCGAGAGCTCGGGGTCTCCCTGGGCGCGACGCACGTGTCCTTCCTCGTCGCTGACCTGTCGGGCCGGGCGCTGGTGCGCATGTCCCACGTGCCCCTGGTCGGCCGACGCGGGGACCACGCTGCGCCGCAGGACGACCGGTCAGAGGGTGAGGAGTCGGCGACCTCCCTGCCCTTCGACGGCGGGCCGGCCGAGCAGGCCCTGCGCACCCAGCAGGTCCAGGTCCTGCCCCCCGGAGCCGCGTACGGCGGCGGGCGCCCGGCCGGACTGTGGATGGTCCTGGCTCCGGTCACCGAGCGCGGGGAGGCCATCGGGCTGGTCGAGCTGTCTCTGCCCGGTGAGCCGGACCAGGAGGCTCAGGACGAGATCGCCCGCACCGCCCTGGTGCTGGCGTACGTGGTCATCGCCAGCCGGCGCCACACCGACCTGTTCGAGTGGGGCCAGCGCAGCATCCCCTTCAGCCTGTCCGCGGAGATCCAGCGCCGGCTGCTGCCCTCGGCCTTCACCTGCGAGGCCCGTGCCTTCACCCTCTCCGCGTGGCTGGAGCCCGCCGCCAGCGTCGGCGGGGACACCTTCGACTACATCCTGGGCCGCGACGCGCTCCACCTCTCGATCACGGATGCGATGGGTCACGGCGTGGCCAGCGCTCTGACCGCGACCCTGTGCACTGCGAGCCTGCGCAACGCCCGCCGCCACGGCGGCACGCTGGTGGACCAGGCGAGCGCGGCCAACACCGCGCTGTTCGAGAACCAGACGAGCGGTCCCGACGAGGGCTTCGCCACGGGACTGGTCGGCCGCCTCGACCTGCGCACCGGGGTCCTCAGCATGATCAACGCCGGGCACGTCCTGCCCTTCCTCGCACGGGACGGAGCGGTGGCCCTCGTGGAGCTGCCCGCGTGCCTCCCGCTGGGGATGTTCCCCGACGTCGACTACGAGGAGGCGGAGGTCCTGCTGCTTCCGGGGGACCGGCTCGTCCTCGTCACCGACGGCATGGTCGAGCGCAACGCCGCTGACGTGGCGATCACGGCGATGATCGGCGACACCCGGGCGCTGCACCCCCGCGAGGCCACCCGGGCCCTGTCCGACGCCGTCCTCACCGCCAGCGGAACCGCGCTGGCAGACGACGCCACCCTCCTGGTCCTGGACTGGCACGGCGAGCACGGCCACGACCGCCAGAGCACCTATGGCGCAGAGACCGCCCGCGCCAGCAGCGCCCACTGACCCCACCGGCGCAAGCATCACCACCACGAGAGCACCTCCCCCACACCATCGCCACCGCGCCGGGCACCGAGCCCGCGTCGCGCCCCGGAAGAGAGAAGGGCTGCCGTCCGACCAGCGATGGGTCCCCGGAGACGTCACGGGACTCCTCGGCTCGTCGAGAGCGGGCCTCCAGCCCTGCTGACCGGCCGCGTGGACGGATCGGCAGAGGGCACGCTCGTCGGCACGCCGCCGACGCGGCCTCCTGCTGGCGCTCAGGCGGGCGGGCCGGGTTTGAGCGCCCGGGTGGTCGGTGCCCAGGGGCGGCCGTCGTTGTACTGGGCTTCCAGGGCCACGACTCGGTCGAGCAGGGCGCGCTCGACGAACTCCGAGAAAGTGCGACTCTCGGTCAGCTGGGTGGCCAGGAAGGCGGTACGAGCGCGATCGCGGAGCGCGGCGTCGACCCGGGCGTTGATCGCCACCACCTCCCGCCCGCCCGGAGGAACGGCCAGGTCAGACGGGGTTGCTTGCATCGCTTGCGACGCTTGGGGCGACATCGACTGCGCACTGCTGCTCTCGCGTGCCGCCCGGGACAGGCGCGCCAGGGGCGCACTCCCGGCTGGGGCGGCCCGACGACTGAGTCCCCCGATCCGGCGCGGCGCCGCCGCGCGCGCCTCGCTGTCCTCGGTCATGCCTCTGCCGCCTTCTCGCCGGCTTCGATGCGCTCCACGACCTCGCGGGTCAGCGCCTCGAAGTCATCGGCCACGGAGATCGCCGAGCGCATCCGCGGCGCCCCGGTGTCGGCCATCCCCCGCCGCAGCTGCCACCACGCCGGCGCCTGACGCACCTGCTGCTCCAGCTCGTGCACCAGCACTCCCCGCCGCCGCGTCGCCTGGGCGGTGGCCTCCGCGTGGCGGATCGTGGAGGTGAACACCAGGTCCTCGCTGCCCAGCTCGGCCGCCATCGCCGCGCGCGCCTCCTTCACCACGTTCGTCGCCGACGCACCCACTGCGAACAGGACCACCCCCAGCAGGTCCAGGCGGGGGTTGATGTCGACCACGCCGTCCAGGCGCCGCGCCACGTCCCGCATCCCCTTGATCGATGACGCGTCGGTCTTGGCCGGGATCAGGGCCCAGCGCGCCGCCGCCACTGCGACCAGCTGCAGCGACTCGTTGCCCGGCGGGCAGTCCAGCAGCACGACGTCGTAGCCGGCAGCGACCGGCGCCAGCGCATTGGCCAGCGCTCCACGGGCGCGGTCGCGGTCCTTGTTCGCCTGCGCCGCCAGCGACGCGGCCGCCGCATCCAGGTGGAAGCCCCCCGGAGCGACGTCGAGGTCCTCCCGAACCCCCCGCACCGGGGCCAGCGCCCCGCCGAACGCCAGCGTCTGGGCCAGCGCCAGCCCGTCGTCGTCGCGCTCGGTGCCCCCGTAGCCCAGGTCCTCCGCCAGGTTGCCCTGCGGGTCCAGGTCGACCAGCAGCACCGAGTACCCCGACGCCGCCAGCAGGCCCCCGACGTTCGCGGCGATGCTCGTCTTGCCCGCCCCACCCTTGCCGTTGATCACCGCGATGACGCGCCCCAGCGCCTCGTGGACCGACGTGTCCGTCATGACCCGCTCCCGTCGCTTGCGTTGCTTGCAATGCTAGCGACGGCAGCAGCGCCTGCTGTGCCGGGCCTCCCACCGCCGGGTGGACCAGGGCGGCACCGCTCGCCGCCGGGAAGCAGAGCGGCAGGGGCACCGGCGGCTCGTGGCGCGTGGGCGAGCAGCGGGCGAACGGTCCCCGGTCGCCCAGCAGGACGCCGAGCTGAGGATCCAGGTGGTCCCGCAGCCACGTCGACATGCCGAGGCCGGGGTCGCTCCGCAGCGCCTCCCACGAGCGCCACAGGGCGTCCAGGCGCACGGCGCCCTCCGGGTGCTCCACCCAGGACGGGCACCAGCGCCAGTCCCCGCCGAGCGCGCGGGCGCAGACGCGGGTGGAGTGGTCACGGTCCTCAGCGACCGGCTCGGGCACTCCACGACCGCGATCAGGTCCGACCCGCACACGCACGTGGTCCCAGCCGTCGCGAGGGTCGGCTGCAGAGGCCATCGCCTCTTCGGTGCCGCGGGCTCGACCAGCGGTTCCTCGCGCGTCCCTAGCGCAGAGGACGCCCAGCGAGACCGGGTCGGACCCACCAGAGGACGGAACCGCAGGTCAGGCATAGGGCCGGCAGTGGGACTCGAACCCACAACCGCCCGATTACAAGTCGGGTGCGCTACCAGTTGCGCCATGCCGGCGAGGCGCCGTCCAGCCTAGGGCGTCGGCCGCCGGCCGGATCGCAGCGCGCCGCGAGCGCCGCCGGGTGCGACCATCGAGCACCGTGGACCTCTTCCTCGTCCTCATGGGCCTCGTCCTCCTCCTCGCGCTCGCGGTCTTCGCCGTCACCGGCGTCGTGCTGCTCCGCACGGGCCTGCGCAGCCGCGCCCGCGCGTCCCGGCTCGCCGCCCGCGGCGCGTCGGCCACGGCGACCGTGGTGGACGACGAGCCGCTCACCTACCGCGACGTGACGCTCGCCCACTCCCCCGTCGTGAGCTTCCGCACCGACGAGGGCGAGGACGTCGTCGCCGTGGCGCCTGCCCCCTCCAGCCGCGCCTGGCGCCGCGGGTCGGTGGTCCGCGTGGACTACGACCAGGACGAGCCGGAGGTGCTGCGCGTCGCCGCGCCCGGCCGCAGGGCCGCCGGCGGCACCGGGCAGGCCGTGCTGGGCGTCGTCCTGCTGGTGGTGGCCGCCCTGGGGCTGGTGGGCGGCGTCGTGCTGGCCCTCGCCGTCGCCTGAGCGCAGCCGGGGGGGGCCAGGGAGCGGTCAGGGCGCGGGCTCCAGGGCCGACTGGTCGAGCGGGGATCCGGTGAGCGGGTACCAGTCGGGGCGCCCGCCGCTGGCCAGCACGACGAGGACCGCGGCGACCACGACCAGGGCCAGCAGCGCGAGCGCCACCCCGGTCGCCCGTCGGCCCGGCAGCACCCCGCGCACCACCTGGCGCGACCCCCGGCGCAGCGAGCCGCTGCCCGGGCCCCACCAGGCGGTGAGCGCAGCGCTGAGCGCCCCGACCGCCAGCGGCAGGGACAGGCCCGGCACCGGGGTCCCGCCGGGGTCGACCGCCCACCCGACGAGGAAGGCCGCGCTGATCCCCATCGCCGCCGGCAGCAGGAGCGCCGGGGCGGACACGAGCAGCGCCGCGACCAGGTGCACCGGCACGCCGAGGGCGACCACCGCGCCGTCGGAGCGGCGCGGGCCGCGCTCGTAGCGGCGCCGGGCCGCGGCGGCGGAGGCCCGCTCGACCGTGCGGGCGACGACGGAGCCGACGACCGCGGCACCCGTCGCCACGACGGGCACGACGGCCGTGCACGCGACGAGCACGAGCAGCAGAGCCGCGAGGGTCCCCGTGCGCCGGGCCGGTCGGCCGGGATCCGTCGGCTGCTCCGGGGCGGCGTCGCCGCCGGGCCAGCCGGGCGGGTGGTCGTGCGGCACGGGCACCGGGGCGGGTGCGGGCTGGTACGGGGCCACGGGGGCGGGCGCGCCCTGCGGGACCGGCGTCGTGGCCCCCGGCGGGAAGGCCGGCAGGGCCGTCGTGGACGCCGTCGCCTGCGGCAGGTGCGTCGTCGCCGCCTCCTCGTACCGGGGGGCCGGGGCCGTCTGCGGCAGGTGCACGGTCGAGGCGTCGGACACCGGGGCCCCGTGCTCCCGGGGGACGGCGCGCGTGGCGTCGAGACCGGTGTCGTGACTGGTGCCGCGGACGGGTGAGCGCACCGGCACGAGCGCGGTCGCCCCGGCCGGCGCGGCCACCTCCGGCGCCAGGGCCAGCACGGCCTCGCGCAGCCGGCGCGGCGGCGGGCGGCGGGCCGGGTCGGGCGACAGGGCGGCGTCCAGCACCTGGGCGAGACCGGCCGGGACGCCGTCCAGGTCGGCCGCCCCGCGGCGCACCCGGCTCAGCACCGCCTCCACCGGCCCGGAGCCGAACGGCGGGCGCCCGGTGGCGGCGAAGGCGACGGTCGCCGCCCAGCCCCACCAGTCCGCCGAGGTGGTCACCGCGGCGCCGTCGAGCACCTCCGGGGACAGGTAGCCCGGGGAGCCCATCACCAGGCCGGTGCTGGTCAGGCGCGCGTCGTCGGCGATCTGGGCGATGCCGAAGTCGATGACGACCGGCTCGCCGTCCAGCACCAGGACGTTGCCCGGCTTGAGGTCGCGGTGCACCACCCCGGCGTCGTGGATCGCCGCGAGCGCCTCCCCCAGCCCCAGGCCCAGGCGGGTCAGGTCGGCGGCCTGCATCGGCCCGAGCGCGTCGACGTGGGCGTCCAGCGGCGGTGCCGGCACGAACTGGGTGACCACGTACGGCTGCTCGGCGTCGGGGTCGGCGTCCAGCACCTCGGCCACCCGCGCCGAGCGCACCCGCCGCAGCGTCTCGACCTCTCGGGCCAGGCGGGTGCGCGCGGTGGGGTCGGACGCCAGGTGCGGGCGCAGCACCTTCACGGCGACCGCGCGGCCGTCCGGGCCGAGGCCCAGGTGGACGACGCCCATGCCCCCGCCGCCGATCACGTGCAGCAGCCGGTAGGGGCCCAGGCGCGTGCTGGGCCCGGGGCGCGTCCCGGCGTCCGTCCCCGCGTCCGTGCCGGCGTCCATGGTCTGGAACGGTACGCGGCCCGCGGTCGGGATGCCCCGGCGCCGGAGATCACTACGCTCGGGACCGACCGACAGAAGGGGAGGACCGTGCCGGGAGGCGAGTACGACTTCGTCGTGGTGGCCAACCGGCTGCCCGTGGACCGGGTGACCGAGGAGGACGGCAGCACCAGCTGGCGCACGTCCCCCGGTGGCCTCGTGACCGCCCTGGAGCCGGTGATGCGGCAGGCGGACGGCGCGTGGGTGGGCTGGTCCGGGGCGGCGGGCGAGGCCCCGGAGCCCTTCCACGAGAGCGACATGCAGCTCGTGCCGGTGCCGCTGTCGGAGCAGGAGGTCGCCCGCTACTACGAGGGTTTCTCCAACGGCACGCTGTGGCCGCTGTACCACGACGTCATCGCACCGCCGGAGTTCCACCGCGACTGGTGGGACGACTACGTGGCGGTCAACCGGCGGTTCGCCGAGGCCACCGCGGAGCAGGCCAGCCAGGGCGCCACGGTGTGGGTGCAGGACTACCAGCTGCAGCTGGTGCCGGCGATGCTGCGCGAGCGCCGCCCCGACCTGCGGATCGGCTTCTTCAACCACATCCCGTTCCCGCCGTACGAGATCTTCGCCCAGCTGCCCTGGCGGCGGCAGGTGCTCGAGGGCCTGCTCGGCGCCGACCTGATCGGCTTCCAGCGCGGCAGCGACGCCAACAACTTCCTGCGCGCCTGCCGCCGGGCGGTGGGCCTGCCCAGCCGCGCCCAGCAGGTCGTCGTCGACACCCCCGGCGGCGGCCGGCGCACGGTGCGCGCCCAGGCGTTCCCGATCTCGATCGACTCGCGCTCCCTCGACGAGCTGGCCCGCTCGCCGCAGGTGCAGTCGCGGGTGGCCGAGGTGCGCTTCGAGCTCGGCGCGCCCCGCCGGCTGCTCCTGGGGGTCGACCGCCTCGACTACACCAAGGGCATCATGCACCGGCTCAAGGCCTACGCCGAGCTGCTCGAGGACGGCGTCGTCGACCCCCAGGACACCGTGCTGGTGCAGGTCGCCACCCCCAGCCGCGAGCGGGTGGAGAGCTACCGGCTGCTGCGCGACGAGATCGAGCTGCTCGTGGGCCGGATCAACGGCACCTTCGGCGACCTGGGCCGCCCCGCTGTGCACTACCTGCACCACTCCTACCCGCGCGAGGAGATGGCGGCGCTGTTCCAGGCCGCCGACGTCATGCTCGTCACCGCCCTGCGCGACGGCATGAACCTCGTCGCCAAGGAGTACGTGGCCGCCCGCCACGACCTGCGCGGGGCCCTGGTGCTCAGCGAGTTCACCGGCGCCGCCGACGAGCTCACGCAGGCGCTGCTGGTGAACCCGCACGACATCGTCGGGCTCAAGGCCGCGATGGTGCGGGCGCTGGAGATGCCGGTCAAGGAGCAGTCGCGGCGGATGCGCTCGATGCGCCGCCGGGTGATCGAGCACGACGTCTCCCGGTGGGCGCAGGACTTCCTGTCCGCGCTGCGCGACCCTGCCCCGGTCCCCGCCGCGACCACCCCGGGCCCCGCCCCGGCGGGGCAGGCGTGAGCGGCCCGGCGGGAGCCCCCGCCGACCCGCACCCGGCGCTGGACCCGGCGCTGGGCGAGGCGCTCGCCGCTCTCGCCACCCGCGCCCGGGTGCTGGTCGCGCTCGACTTCGACGGCGTCCTGGCGCCCATCGTGGCGCGCCCGGAGGAGGCCCGACCGCTGCCGGCCTCGGCCGGGGCGGTCGCGGCGCTGGCGGGGGCGGACGGCGTCACCGTCGCCCTGGTCAGCGGCCGGTCCCTGGCCGACCTGCGCGCGGTGGCCGACCCGCCGCCGGGCGCGGTGCTCGTGGCCAGCCACGGCGCGGAGGTCGACGGCGTCCCCACCGAGCTCGACGACGCCCAGCGCTCCCTGCTGGCCCAGGTCGTGGAGGGGCTGGGCGTCGTGGTCGCCGCCCACGAGGGGACGGCGCTGGAGCGCAAGCCCGCCGGCGCCGTCCTGCACACCCGCAGCGCGAGCCCCGACGTCGGCGCAGAGGCCACCGCCGCGGCGCTGACCGGCCCGGCGACCCTGCCCGGGGTGCGCGCCCTGCGCGGCAAGGAGGTCGTGGAGCTGTCGGTGCTGGACGCCGACAAGGGCAGCGCGGTCACCGCGCTGCGCGAGCGCCTGGGCGCCGACGCGGTGCTCTTCGCCGGCGACGACACCACCGACGAGGACGCGTTCGCGGTGCTGCGCCCCGAGGCCGGCGACGTCGGCGTCAAGGTCGGCGAGGGCGCGACGGCGGCCGGCCACCGGGTGGCCGACCCCGCGGCGGTCTCGGTGCTGCTGGCGCACCTGGCGTCGCTGCGCTCCTGAGCGGTCACCCGCTGCTCCTGCGCCCGCACCCGGGCGCCGGCCCCCTGTTCACAGGGGCTCCCGTGGGGCATACTCCACCTCGGACACCGGCGTCCACGACGGCCGCCGGTGACCCTCCCCGCGCCGTCCGGCGCTCGCGAGCAGCCCCTCACTCGGATCGTCCGGCACGTTCCTGCCGGTGAGAGGACACACCATGGCCACCGTCACCTTCGACCACGCCTCGCGCATCTACCCCGGCGGGGACCGTCCCGCAGTGGACGCCCTGAACCTGGAGATCCAGGACGGCGAGTTCCTCGTCCTCGTGGGCCCCTCCGGCTGCGGCAAGTCGACCTCGCTGCGCATGCTCGCCGGCCTGGAGGACGTGAACAACGGGCGCATCCTCATCGGTGACCGCGACGTCACCGACGTGCAGCCCAAGGACCGCGACATCGCGATGGTCTTCCAGAACTACGCGCTGTACCCGCACATGACGGTCGCGGACAACATGGGCTTCGCCCTGAAGATCGCCGGCGTCAAGAAGGACGAGATCCGCACCCGCGTGCAGGAGGCGGCGAAGATCCTCGACCTGGTGGAGTACCTCGACCGCAAGCCGAAGGCGCTCTCCGGCGGTCAGCGCCAGCGCGTGGCCATGGGCCGCGCGATCGTGCGCCAGCCCCAGGTCTTCCTCATGGACGAGCCGCTGTCGAACCTCGACGCCAAGCTGCGCGTCCAGACCCGCACGCAGATCGCCCAGCTGCAGCGCCGCCTCGGCGTCACCACCGTCTACGTGACCCACGACCAGGTCGAGGCCATGACCATGGGCGACCGGGTCGCGGTCCTCAAGGACGGCATCCTGCAGCAGGTCGACACCCCGCGGAACATGTACGACCGCCCCGCCAACGTCTTCGTCGCGGGCTTCATCGGCTCCCCGGCGATGAACCTGCTGGAGCTGCCCGTCACCGACGGCGGCGTCCAGTTCGGCAACGCGATCGTGCCGGTCTCCCGCGAGACCCTCGGCGCTGCCGGCGGCAGCACCGTCACGGTCGGCGTGCGCCCCGAGGACCTGGAGATCACCGAGCGGGGCCTCCCGGTGCAGGTCGACGTCGTCGAGGAGCTCGGCGCCGACGCGTACGTGTACGGCCGGTCCCAGTTCCAGGGCACCGAGCATAACATGATCGTGCGCGTCGACGGCCGCCGTCCCCCGGAGAAGGGCACGACGGTCCAGGTCACCGCGAAGGTGGGCCACACCCACCTGTTCGACGCCAAGGACGGCCACCGCCTCGACGACCGCGCTGCGGCCTCCTCCGCGGGCTCGGTCGCCGGCGCCACGCGGATCTGATCACCGCTCCGCACCACCGCTCCACCTGAGGAGGGGGGCACCGCTTCGGCGGTGCCCCCCTCCTGCGCGTGCAGGGGTGGGAGGATGGGGTCATGGCCCAGTCCCTGCAGATCACCGCGGCGACCACGGACGAGTCCGTGCTCGACCTGCCGGACCTGCCGTGGGAGCTGCCGCTGGACTCCTGGCCCGCCGAGACGCTGGCCGCCCTGCCCCGGGGCATCTCCCGGCACGTCGTGCGGTTCGTGCGCCTGTCGGGGAAGGTCATGGCGGTCAAGGAGATCGAGGAGTCCCTGGCCCGGCGCGAGTACGGCCTGCTGCGGCTGCTCACCCGCATCGAGGTGCCGTGCGTGGTGCCGGTCGCGGTGGTCACCGGCCGCACCACCGCCGACGGGCACCCGCTCGACCCGGCGCTGGTGACCCAGCACCTGCAGTTCTCCCTGCCCTACCGCGCGCTGTTCAGCCAGGCCCTGCGCCCGGACACCGCCACCCGGCTCGTCGACGCGCTCGCGGTGCTGCTGGTGCGCCTGCACCTGTCCGGCTTCTACTGGGGCGACGTGTCGCTGTCGAACACCCTCTTCCGCCGCGACGCCGGGGAGTTCGCGGCCTACCTGGTCGACGCCGAGACCGGCGAGCTGCACCAGAGCCTGTCCGACGGCCAGCGCGAGAACGACCTCGACGTCGCCATGACGAACATCGCCGGCGAGCTGATGGACCTGGAGGCCGGGGAGTACCTCGACCCCGACGTCGACCCGGTCGCGACCGCCTCGCACATCGTCGAGCGCTACCGGTCGCTGTGGGCGGAGCTGACCGAGCTGGAGTCCTTCGAGCGCGGCGAGCGCTGGCGCGTGCAGGCGCGCATCGAGCGGCTCAACGAGCTGGGCTTCGACGTCGGCGAGCTGGCGATCAGCACCGACGTCGGCGGGGCCATGGTGCAGATCCAGCCCAAGGTCGTGGACGCCGGTCACCACTCGCGCCGGCTGCTGCGCCTGACCGGCCTGGACGTCGAGCAGAACCAGGCCCGGCGCCTGCTCAACGACCTCGACGGCTACCGCGCGGCCACCGACCGGCAGAGCGAGGACGAGGAGATCGTCGCCCACGACTGGCTCGCGAGCGTCTTCGAGCCGGTCGTGCGCGCCGTGCCGCGCGAGCTGCGGCGCAAGCTGGAGCCCGCGGAGATCTTCCACGAGGTGCTGGAGCACCGCTGGTACCGCTCCGAGCAGCTCGGCCGCGACGTGCCGATGCTCGAGGCCGTGCGCTCCTACGTCGAGGAGGTGCTGCGCAACCGCCCCGACGAGGCCGCCGTGCTCGTCACCGGCACGCCCACCGGGATGTTCCCGGCGCTGGACGCCGCGCTGCGCAGCGAGCCGGCCGAGGACCCCGAGCCCGAGCACGACCCCGCGGACGACCGGATCGACGGCTGGCTCTCCAGCCGCAGCTGGGACGCCGAGCCCGACCCGGCCCCGGCGCCCGAGCCGCGCTGACCCGCACCCGCGACTCAGGCGACCAGGGCGCGCGCCACGGCCAGGCGCAGCGCGGCGCGGCGCCGCTCGTGCTCGGCGCGCTCGTCCCCTGACGCCGCCGTGACGGTGCCGCTGACCGGCGACCACGTGCCCGCCAGCGCGATGACGAGGGCGTACACGTCGGCGGGGAGCAGGCCCCCGACGACGCGGCCCTCGGCCTGCGCTCGGGCGATGGCCTCGAGCTTCGGCTCCGCCAGGTGGCGGTGGCCGGCGAGGAGGTCGCCGGTGGGCACCCGCTCGAGGCGGTTCCAGCTCGCCAGGCGCACCAGCTCGGGCTCCCGGAGGTAGGAGTCGTAGAGGGCGACCGCGTACCCCGGCAGGTCCTCGGCGTCGAAGGGCACGGAGTCGACGATGCGGTGCAGCTGCTCGTCGAAGACCGCGTCGAAGAGGCCGTCCTTGGACCCGAACCAGCCGTACATCTGCGCCTTGTTGACGCCGCTGGCAGCGGCGATGCGGTCCACCCGCGCGCCGGCGATGCCGTGCTCGGCGAACTCGGCCGCCGCCGCCTCCAGCAGGCGCCGTCTGCTCGCCGTCCCGTCCCTGCTCACGGGCACAGGCTAGTGAATAACCATCTAGTTTGTTACCGTGGGTGCATGCCACTCGTCCGCAGCCCGTTCACCAGCACCAGCACCGCGCTCGAGGTCGTCGACGGGATCGACCTGACCGGCCGCCGCGCGGTGGTCACCGGCGCGGCCTCGGGCATCGGCGTCGAGACCGCCCGGGCCCTCGCCCACGCCGGGGCCTCGGTGGTCCTCGCCGTCCGCGACACCGTCGCCGGTGAGCGCGTCGCCGCGGACATCGCGCGCACCAGCGGGCGCTCCGACGTGGGCGTGGCCCACCTCGACCTCGCCGACCTGGCCACCGTGGACGCCCTCGCCCGCACCTGGACCGGCCCGCTGCACGTCCTCGTCAACAACGCCGGCGTCATGGACAGCCCGCAGGGCCGGACGGCGCAGGGCTGGGAGACCCAGTTCGGCACCAACCACCTCGGCCACTTCGCCCTGGCCACCGGCCTGCGCGCCGCCCTCGCCGAGGCGGGGGACGCGCGCGTCGTCGCGGTCTCCTCCAGCGGCCACGCCGCCTCACCGGTCGTCTTCGACGACCTGTCCTTCGAGCGCCGCCCCTACGACGCGGGCCTCGCCTACGGGCAGTCCAAGACCGCGAACGCCCTGTTCGCCGTCGAGGCGGCCCGGCGCTGGGCCGAGGACGGGACCACGGCGAACTCCCTGGACCCGGGCGGCATCTGGACGCCCCTGCAGCGCCACTGGAGCCCGCAGCGCCGGGCTGCGGCCGAGGAGCAGGCCCGACGGGCCGAGGAGGCCGGACTGTTCCACATGAAGTCCCCCGAGCAGGGCGCCGCGACCTCGGTGTTCGTCGCGACCTCGCCCCTGGTCGCCGGGACGGGCGGCCGCTACTTCCAGGACTGCCAGGAGGCGGAGGTGGTGGAGCAGCTTCGCGGCCTCTCCGGCGTGCTGCCGCACGCCCTGGACCCCGAGGCGGCCCGCCGGCTGTGGGAGGTCAGCGAGGGGCTGGTCGCGGCGGCCCGGGCCGCCGCCTGAGCGTCGGGCCCCCACGGCCGGGAGCGCCTGCGCCCACCGGCCGTCCGGAGTGACTAGCGTGATGACCATGGGTGACGACCTGCGCGCCACCGGGGCCACCGCGACGAGCGCCCTCGCGGTCCTCGGCACCGGTGCAGCGTCCGCGGTGCTGGGCCTGGCGCCGTGGCTGGCGCGGGGGATGCGGCTGCCGCTGCAGAACCTGTGGGCGCAGCCGACGACGCCGGCCGACATGCCCCTGGCCCTCCTGCCGCTGAGCCAGTACGCCGTCGCCACGGTGCTCGCCCTGGTCGTGACCGGCTACGGGGTGGCCGGCCTGGCGGTGCGGGCGATGGGAGCGCGGCGGCCGCGGCGGGCGGCGCTCGCTGCCGGGGCGGGCGCGCTGGCGGTGCACCTGGTGGCGGCGGCGCAGTCGCTGACCACCGTCGCCGACGGCCTGGCACGGCGGCCGGCGTCCGCGCTCTACCTGGCGGCCCTCGGGGCGCTGCTGGTCGGCTCGGTCCTCACCGGGCTCCTGGTGCTGCGGCTGGTCACCGCGTCCTCGTCCGCCGCCGCAGTGGTCGGGCTGAGCGTGCTGGCGCTCCTGCTGGGCCCCTGGTGCGCCGAGGTGGTCGCCCCGATGGGGAGCCTGCCCGGGGAGGCCGCGTCGTGGGTCCTGGCGTCGGTGGTCCGGTGGGTCCCCGCGGTGCTCGTGGGCGCTGCCATCGCCTGGGGCGGCCTGGGGTCCGCCAGCCGGGTCGCCGCAGCAGCCGCCGGCCTCCTGCTGCTCTGGGTGGTGCCCGCAGCCCTCACCGCCGTGACGTCGGCCGTGGGCTCGCGGGTGCTGCTGCCCCACCCGGCCGAGCTGGTGGACTTCGGTCTCGCCGTCCTGCGGGCCGCGCTGCTGCAGCCCGCGGTGGTCGTCCCGGCGCTGGTCGTCGCGGTCGTGGTCGCGACGGCCGGCACCGCGCTCCGCCACGTCCTGGCGGGCCCGGCCACCGCCTGAGCGGCGGCCGGGTGAGCCGCGCGTCCGGGCTCAGGCCCGGCCGGCGCCCGGCTTCGCGCGGGCGGTGCGGCGGGCGCGGTCGATCTCGTACAGCGCGACGCCGGCCGCCACCCCGGCGTTGAGGGACTCCACCGAGGCGGCCATCGGGATGGAGACCACGAGGTCGCAGGTCTCGCGCACCAGGCGCGACAGGCCCTTGTCCTCCGAGCCGACCACGAGCACGACCGGGCCCTCGGCCAGGCGCGCGAGCTCCGGCGAGCCCAGCTCGGCGTCGCCCTCGGCGTCCAGGCCCACGACGGCGCAGCCAGCCCGCTTGGCGGCCTCCAGGGCGCGCGTGAGGTTGGTCTCGCGGGCCACCGGCACGCGCGCCGCGGCTCCGGCGGAGCTCTTCCACGCCGAGGCGGTCATCCCGGCCGATCGGCGCTCGGGCACCAGGACGCCGTGGCCGCCGAACGCCGCGGCCGAGCGCACGACGGCGCCGAGGTTGCGGGGGTCGGTGATGCCGTCCAGCGCGAGCACCAGCGGGTCGGCGCCGGCGTCGGCGGCCGCGGTCAGCAGGTCGTCGAGGGTCGCGTGCTCGTACGGGGGCACCTGCAGCACCAGGCCCTGGTGCACGGCGCCGTCGGTCATCCGGTCGAGGTCGCCGCGCGTGGTCTCCAGCACCGGCAGGCCCTTGGCGGTGGCGATCTTCAGCGACTCGCGCACGCGGTCGTCGGTGTCGATCCGCGACGCCACGTACAGCGCCGTGGCCGGGACCTTCGCGCGCAGCGCCTCGACGACGGAGTTGCGCCCGGCCACCGCCTCGGAGGTGCTCGCCTTCGGCCCGCGCGCCCCCGGACGGCGTCCGGCGCCCGTCGTGGGCCGCCCGCGGTCCGGGCCGCCGGAGGAGCGCCCGCGGTCGGGGCCGCCGCTCGGGCGGCCGCGCTCGGCGGGAGCGCCGTAGGAGCCGCGGTCCTCGCGCGCCGGGCCGCGCGCCGGACCCCGGCCCGGCGCGGCGCCCTGGCCGGGACCGCCCTCAGCGCGGCGGGCGGCCGCGGCCGCGCGCTTGGCCGCGGGGTGCTTGGTGCGCTCGGACGCCGGCGGCGTGGGCCCGCGGCCCTCCAGGGCGCGGCGGTTCTTGCCTCCGGTGCCCGGCCCTCCAGGGCGCGGCGGTTCTTGCCTCCGGTGCCGACCTGCGGGCCCTTCTTCGAGCCGGCGTTGCGGACGGCGCCGCGTCGTGCCGAGTTGCCTGCCACGTGGATCTCCTCAGTGCTGGGGTCGGTCAGGACCGCTCGGCCAGCGCCCAGCGGGCGCCGTCCGGGGAGTCCTGGACCGTGATGCCGGCTGCTGCCAGCGCGTCGCGGACGGCGTCCGCGGCGGCGAAGTCCTTGTCCGCGCGGGCCTTCGCCCGCGCGGTGAGCTGGTGCTGGACGAGCGCGTCCAGCGCGGTGAGCGCCGCGGTGTCCTGCGCGCCGGTCGACCACTGCGGGTCCAGGGGGTTGATGCCCAGGACCTTCGTCATCTCGACCACCTGCGCCCACGCCGCGAGCGCGGCCTCGCCGTCCCGGGCGTCCAGGGCGGTGTTGCCGGCGCGCACGGTCTCGTGGACCACCGCGAGCGCGCCGGGCACGTTGAGGTCGTCGTCCAGAGCGGCGCGGAAGGCCTCGGGCAGCAGGGGGAAGCACCCGGTCCACGGCCCCGACGGCCGTGCCCGCCGCAGGAAGGTCTCGATGCGGGTGACCGCGGCGTCGGCCTCGGCGAGCGAGGTCTCCGAGTGCTCCAGCGCCGAGCGGTAGTGCGCCGAGCCGAGGTAGTAGCGCAGGGCGATCGGGCGGGTGGTCTCCAGCACCGTGGAGACCACGAGGGAGTTGCCGAGCGACTTGCTCATCTTCTCCCCGCCCATGGTGACCCAGCCGTTGTGCAGCCAGTAGCTGGCGAAGCCCAGGCCGGCCGCCCGCGACTGGGCCTGCTCGTTCTCGTGGTGGGGGAAGCGCAGGTCCAGGCCCCCGGCGTGGATGTCGAAGGCGTCGCCGAGGTAGCGGCGGGCCATGGCCGAGCACTCCAGGTGCCAGCCCGGCCGGCCGCGGCCGAACGGCGTCGGCCAGGACGCCGTCTCCGGCTCCCCCGCCTTGGCGCCCTTCCACAGCGCGAAGTCGCGGGGGTCGCGCTTGCCGCGCGGGTCGGCGTCCCCGGCGTCGGCCATGTCGTCCAGGCGCTGGTGGGTCAGCGCGCCGTACTCGGGGAAGCTGCGGACGTCGAAGTAGACGTCGCCGCTCCCGTCTGCCGGCGCGTAGGCGTGCCCGCGCTCGACGAGGGCCTCCATCAGCTCGACCATCTCGGTCACGTGCCCGGTGGCCCGCGGCTCGTAGGTCGGCCGCCGGACGCCGACCGCGTCGTAGGCGGCGGTGAACGCCTGCTCGTGGGTGTAGGCCCACGCCCACCACGGGACGCCGGCCTCGGCCGACTTCGCGAGGATCTTGTCGTCGACGTCGGTGACGTTGCGGACGAACGTCACCCGCAGCCCGTGCCCGACCTCCAGCCAGCGCGCCAGGACGTCGAACGCGACGCCGGAGCGCAGGTGGCCGATGTGCGGGGGGGCCTGCACCGTGGCGCCGCACAGGTAGATGCCGGCCTCACCCGCGCGGAGGGGCACGAAGTCGCGCACCGCAGCGGTCGCGGTGTCGTACAGGCGCAGCGTCACCGATCGAGGATACCGGCGCGCGGCGCCCCGGCCCTCACCCGCGAGGGCTCACCGGGTGGCGAGCGCCCGGACCACCTCGTGCGGCATCCGCGCCAGGGTGACCGCGCCGATGGCGCTCAGCGGGTGCAGGGGGTCCGGGGCGGTGGACCCGGTAGGGCCGCCGAGCTCGGTGTGGGCCACCGCGCTCATCGCCACGTAGGCGTCGCCGGGGTCCCAGCCGCGCTCGTCGACGAGGTAGGAGAACAGCGCCTCGTACGCCGCCGTGATGGACGCCTGCACCGGGTCGCCGAGGCCCACGCACACGACCTCCTCGCCGGTGTCGACGCGCGGCGCTGCGAGCCGGGCGCCCTTGACGACGTCGACGCTGACCGTGGCCGTGCCGGCCACCTCGATGGCGACGAAGGAGGACTCCCCGCGGCTCATCACGGCGTGCAGGTCGCCGACCGAGAGCAGCGCGCCCTCCACCTGCACCGGCAGGTAGACCGTCGAGCCCGCCCGCACGTCGGTGAGGTCCATGTTGCCGCCGGTCGCGTAGGACGGCATGACCGTGGACGCCTCCCCCTGCGCGGGGGCGGTGCCGATGCAGCCGATCATCGGCGCCATCGGGACGGCCAGGCCCTCGGCGAGGTGGGCCAGGCCGTCGTGCAGCGGGATGCGCCGCACGAACATCTCCTCTCCCATCGGGCGGGCCAGCGCCCCGACGCCGGGGAGGTAGATCGACCACCCCTGCGGGCCGGGGGTGATGTCGTGGACGGTGACCGCCAGCGCGTCGCCGGGCTCGGCGCCCTCGACGAAGACCGGCCCGGTGACCGGGTTGATCACCGCGGTGACGGCGGCGAGGTCGCGCGCGGCCTCCATCTGCGCGTAGGCCTCGTCGTCGGTCTCGACGGTGACCAGGTCGCCCGCCCCGGCGACGACCCGCAGCGCCGGGGGGTGCCCGGCCGAGAACCCGGCGGTGGCGCGGTCCTTGGGGATGAGGTGCTCGGCCACGGGGGGTCTCCTCGCTGGTGGGGGCGCCGGACGACGGACGGGGTACGGGTCGGCACTGGGCGTGGGCGCTCAGTGCCCGGCCGCGGGAGCGTGGAGCAGGGGCCGAACAGTAGGGCCGGGACGGCTGGTCGCGGTCATGCCCGGGTCAAAGCCGCGGAAAGAGGCGGTGCGTCCGAGCGGTCCCCTCCCGGGCGCATCCGGGAGCGGGGTCGGCTAGCGTCCGAGCCGTGCCTTCCACCGTCAAGGGCGTCATCGCCCGCGCCAAGGACGCCCCCGTCGAGCTCGTCGACGTCGTCGTGCCCGACCCCGGCCCGTTCGAGGCCGTCGTCGACGTCCAGGCGTGCGGGGTGTGCCACACCGACGTGCACTACCGCGACGGCGGCATCACCGACGACTTCCCGTTCCTCCTCGGCCACGAGGCGGCCGGCACGGTCTCCGCGGTCGGCGAGGGCGTCACGGACGTCGCGGTCGGCGACTTCGTCGTCCTCAACTGGCGCGCGGTGTGCGGCCACTGCCGCGCGTGCCGCCGCGGACGGCCCTGGTACTGCTTCGACACCCACAACGCCTCCCAGCCCATGACGCTGGTCGACGGCACCCCGCTGACCCCGGCCCTGGGCATCGGCGCCTTCGCCGAGAAGACGCTGGTGCACGCGGGGCAGTGCACGAAGGTCGACCCGGCGCTGCCGGCGACCGCCGCGGGCCTGCTCGGCTGCGGGATCATGGCCGGATTCGGGGCAGCCGTGAACACCGGCGGGGTCACCCGCGGCGACAGCGTCGCGGTCATCGGCTGCGGCGGGGTCGGGGACGCCGCGATCGCCGGTGCCGCGCTGGCGGGCGCGACGACGATCATCGCCGTCGACCTGGACGACCGGAAGCTGGAGCTCGCGCGCTCCTTCGGCGCCACCCACACCGTCAACAGCCGCTCGGCCGACCCGGTGGAGGCCGTGCGCGCGCTCACCGGCGGGCACGGCGCCGACGTCGTCATCGACGCGGTCGGCCGCCCGCAGACCTACGAGCAGGCTTTCAACGCGCGCGACCTGGCCGGCACGGTGGTGCTGGTCGGCGTCCCCACCCCCGACATGCAGATCACGCTGCCGCTGCTCGACGTGTTCGGCCGCGGCGGAGCGCTGAGGTCGAGCTGGTACGGCGACTGCCTGCCCAGCCGCGACTTCCCCATGCTCGCCGCCCTGTCGCTGCAGGGCCGCTTCCCCCTGGAGGACTTCGTGACCGAGACGACCGGGCTGGACGGCGTCGAGGACGCCTTCGCCAAGATGGCACGCGGCGAGGTCCTGCGCTCCGTGGTCGTGCTGTGAGCGGGGAGCTGCGCATCGACGCGGGGACGGCGTCCGGCACCTTCAGCCTCGACGGCCAGACCTTCGACGTCGAGAACAACATCTGGGTGGTCGGCGACGACACCGAGTGCGTCGTCATCGACGCCCCCCACGACCTGGAGGCGATCGCCGCCGTGGTCGGCCCTCGCCAGGTGCGGGCGGTGCTGTGCACGCACGCCCACGACGACCACATCGACCTCGCGCCGATGGCTGGGGAGCGCTTCGCGGCCCCGACGATGCTGCACCACGACGACCTGGGCCTGTGGACGCTGACCCACGCGGACTTCTCGCCCAACCACCTGCTGGAGGACGGCGAGGTCGTCTCCGTGGCCGGCGCCGAGCTGCACGTGCTGCACACCCCGGGCCACTCCCCCGGCTCGGTCAGCGTGTACGTGCCGGCGCTGGAGACCGTGCTGACCGGCGACACCCTCTTCCAGGGCGGCCCCGGTGCCACCGGGCGCTCCTACAGCGACTTCCCGACGATCATCGACTCGATCCGCGACCGCCTGCTGGCCCTGCCGCCCTCGACCCGGGTGCTGCCCGGCCACGGCGCCGCCACGACGATCGGCGACGAGGCGCCGCACCTGCAGGAGTGGATCGACCGGGGCCGCTGAGCCCCGCCGCCTCGTGACCACAGGACCTCGCCCCGCCCTGCGCCTGGACCCGGCCAGCAGCGCCGGCCCGTCGGAGCAGGTGCACGCCCAGCTCCTCGCGCTCGTGGACGACGGCTCGCTGGCGCCCGGCGACCGCCTCCCGACGGTGCGGGCGCTGGCCGAGGAGCTCGGCGTCGCGGCCGGCACCGTGGCGCGCGCCTACCGCCGCCTGGAGGCCGAGGGCGTCGTGAGCACCGCGCGGCGGGCCGGCACGGTCGTGCGCGACCGCAGCTCGGCCAGCGACGACGCGGCCGCGCGGGCCGCCGCGGCCGAGCTCGCCCGGGTCGCGGTGGCCGCCGGGCTGGACGACGAGGCGGTGCTCGCGCTGGTGCGCGGCGCCCTGCTGGTGGCGCGGAGCGCCTGACCCGGCCCGGTGGTCGTGCGCGCCACCGTTGACACCAGCCCTGGCACGCGTCATTGTCTCAATGAGTCAATTCATTGAGTCGAGGAGGAACCGTGGGCGGGATCGTGCTGTCGGTGCCCCTGCTGCTGACCCTGGTCATCGGCGTCGCGCTCGTGGCGGTGCTGGCCGCCACCGCGACCCGCAGCGAACGGCTGATCGGCACGGTGGCCGCGGCCCGCCGCCACGGCACCGCCACCGGAGGGCTGGCCGTGGCGCTCGGCATCGCCGTCGCCTGGGTGGCGCCGCAGACGGCCCGGCGGCTGGACGCCGCCTCGGGCGTGGGGCTCCTGGCGGTGCCGCTGATCTTCGCCCTCGCGCACACGGCCGTCGTCCTGGCCGGGGAGCTGACCTGGCCCCGCCCCCGCGGCGCGGTGCGCAGCGCAGCGCTCGCCGCCCGGGCGCCGTCCACCGTCGCTCCGCGCGGCCTGCGCCGGCTTTGGCGCACCAGCGCGGCGCTCGTCGCGGTCGTGTGCGCCGTCGGCTGGCTCACCGCGGACCCCTCCGGCCGGGCCATCGGCTCGACCGTGGTGGGCCCCGACGGCCAGCCGGTCTGGGGCGGCAGCGCAGGCCCCTACCCCGGCTGGGTCTTCGCCGCGCCCGCGCTCGTCGGCCTCCTCGCGCTGGTGGTCGCGGTCGAGGGCGGGCTGCGCCTGGTCGCGGCCCGAGCGGCCGTCGCGGGCGCCGACCCCGCGGCCGAGGCCGCGCTGCGCCGCGCGTCCGCCCACCGGCTGCTGCGCGGGGCGAGCAGCGGGGCGCTGGGCACCGCCGGAGGGCTGCTGGTGTTCGGCGGGGGCGCGGTGCGCGGCGTCTACAGCGGCAGCTGGGGTGGGGTCGTGGGCCAGGAGCAGCTGTGGGGCCACGAGCCCGCGCTGGTCGCCGTCGGCACCGGCGCGACGGTGCTGGGCCTCGCGTGCGGCCTCGCCGCGCTCGCCGTGCTGTGCCTGCCCGCACCGCGCGTGCACCCCGACCCGGCGGCCGCGCCCCGCGAGCCCGTCGCCGCGGCGTGAGCGGCGACGGGCCGGCGTCCGACCTGACCCTGCTGGTCGACCTCGGCTCCGCCGTCCCGCCCTACGAGCAGGTGCGCGCGCAGGTGGCGGCCCACGTGAGCGCCGGACGGCTCCGCCCCGGCGACCGGCTGCCCACGGTGCGGGCGCTGGCCGCCGACCTCGGCATCGCCGTCGGCACGGTCACCCGGGCCTACCGCGAGCTGGAGGGGCAGGGGCTCGTGCTCTCCCGCCGGCGCACCGGGACCGTGGTGGCCGACGCACCGCGCGGCGATGCGGCGGCGCAGGCGCTGGACGCCGGCGTGCTCGCGGCGGCGGACGAGCTCGCCCGCCGCGCGCAGGAGGCCGGCTGGGACGACGAGGCCGTGCTCACCGCCGTCCGCGGGGCCCTGCTGGGGGCCCCGACCCGGTGAGCGGACCCCTGGTGTTGCCGCTGTCGATCACGAGGACGATGCTCGGGGGGCACCACTGACGAGCGCCGCCGAGGCGGCGCGTGACGACAGAGGACGGAGGGGACCCGTGGCCGAGTACGTGCTGCCGGACCTGCCCTACGACTACAGCGCGCTGGAGCCCCACATCTCCGGCGAGATCATGCAGCTGCACCACGACAAGCACCACGCCACCTACGTGGCCGGGGCGAACACCGCCCTGGAGAAGATGGCCGAGGCGCGCGAGAAGAACGACTTCGCGACCATCGGCGGCCTGGAGAAGAACCTCGCCTTCAACCTCGGCGGGCACATCAACCACTCGGTGTTCTGGCCGAACCTCTCCCCCGACGGCGGCGACTCCCCGGGCGGCGAGCTCGGTGCCGCCATCGACGAGCACTTCGGCTCCTTCGACGGCTTCCGGGCCCACTTCGCCGCCAACGCCCTCGCCATCCAGGGCTCGGGCTGGTCGATCCTGGCGTGGGACAGCGTCGGGTCGAAGCTCGTGATCGTGCAGCTGTACGACCAGCAGGGCAACATCCCGATCGGCCTCACGCCGATCGTCATGCTCGACATGTGGGAGCACTCGTTCTACCTGCAGTACCGCAACGTCAAGGCCGACTACGTGAAGGCGTGGTGGAACGTCGTGAACTGGGCCGACGCCACCCAGCGCTTCCTGGCCGCGAGCACGAAGACCGCGGGGCTCATCGTCCCGTGAGCCGTCCCCCGGCATGACGCCGTCCGCCCTGCGGCGGACCCGCGCCCGGTGAGCTCCGGCTCACCGGGCGCGCGGGCGCCGCGGGGCGGGTGGGCGCGACGGCTGGCCCTCCTCGGGCCGGCGGCGGTCGCCGCGGTCGCCTACGTCGACCCCGGCAACGTCGCCACCAACATCACCGCGGGCGCGCGCTACGGCTACCTCCTGGTCTGGGTGGTCGTCTCGGCCAGCGCGGTCGCCGTGCTCGTGCAGTACCTGTCCGCGCGCCTGGGCGTCGTCACCGGCCGGTCCCTGCCCGCGGTCGTCGGAGACCGGGCCGGACGCCGGGCCCGCCTGGCGTACTGGGCGCAGGCCGAGCTCGTGGTCATGGCGACCGACCTCGCGGAGGTCGTCGGTGGGGCGATCGCCCTGCAGCTGCTGTTCGACCTGCCGCTGCTGGTCGGCGGGACCATCACCGCCGGGATCTCGCTCGCCGTCCTGGCCGTGCGCGACCGCCGCGGCCAGCGCGCCTTCGAGCGGATCACGATCACGATGCTCGCGGTCATCGCCGTCGGGTTCCTCACCGGCCTGGTGCTCGACCCGCCCACCGCGGCCGACGTCACCGCGGGGCTGGTCCCGCGCTTCGACGGGGCCGACAGCGTGCTCGTGGCCGCCGGGGTGCTCGGCGCCACGGTGATGCCGCACGCCATCTACCTGCACTCCGCGCTCATGCCGGACCGCCACGGCCACCGGCCGCCCGGCGCCGGTCGCCGCGAGCTCATCTCCGCCCTGCGCCTGGACATCGCGGTGGCCATGACGCTGGCCGCGGTGGTCAACACGGGCCTGCTCGTCCTGGCGGCCACCGCGCTGGCCGGCCAGCCGGGCACCGACACCATCGCCGGAGCGCACGCCGCGGTGCGCGAGGCGCTCGGCGGCGGCGTGGCCACGGCCTTCGCCGTCGGGCTGCTCGCCTCGGGGCTGGCCAGCTCCTCGGTCGGCAGCTACGCCGGGGCGGTGGTGATGGAGGGCCTGCTGCGCCGGCGCATCCCGCTGCTCGCCCGCCGCCTGGTCACCGCGGTGCCGGCGCTGCTCGTCCTGGCCAGCGGCGTGGAGCCCACGACCGCGCTGGTGCTCTCGCAGGTGGTGCTGTCGTTCGGCATCCCCTTCGCGCTCGTCCCGCTGGTGCGCGCCACGGCCTCGCGCGAGGTGATGGGCGACGACGTCGTCGCGCGCGGCACGACCGCCGTGGCCTGGGGCGTGGCGGCGGCGGTCGTGGCGCTCAACCTGGTGCTGATCGCCCTGACGGTCGCCGGCGCCTGACCCCGGGGCGGCGGAGGTCAGGAGGTGGGCGTGACGGGCAGCGGCGGGTCGACGGCGACGACGAGGGCGGTGGCGATCGCCGCCACGCCCTCGCCGCGGCCGGTCAGGCCCAGTCCGTCGGTGGTCGTGGCCGACACCGACACCGGCGCGGCGCACGCCGCGGACAGCGCCGCCTCGGCCTCGGCCCGCCGGGGCCCCAGCCGGGGGCGCTGCCCGATGACCTGCACGGCGACGTTGCCGATGGCGAAGCCGGCCTCGCGCACGCGGCGCGCGGTCTCGGCCAGCAGCACGACGCCGGCCGCGCCGGCCCACCGCGGCTCGGCGGTGCCGAAGTGGGCGCCGAGGTCGCCCAGGCCCGCAGCCGACAGCAGCGCGTCGCACGCGGCGTGGGCGGCGACGTCGGCGTCGGAGTGACCGGCCAGACCCGGCTCGCCGGGCCACTCCAGACCGGCCACGCGCAGCGGCCGCCCGGAGCCCTCGGGGGCGAACGGGTGGACGTCGACGCCGATGCCGGTGCGCGGCAGCCCGGAGGCGCTCACCGCGCACCTGCGGCCAGCAGGACCCCGGCGAGGGCGAGGTCGATCGGTCGCGTCACCTTGAAGGCCTCCTCGGCTCCGGGGACCACCTGCACCTGCTCGCCAACCAGCTCCACGAGCGTCGCGTCATCGGTCGCGGCGCGCTGGGCGGCGTGGACGGCCAAGAGGCGCCCGTCGACCTCGACGAGCGCCTCGGGCCGGCCGGCGGCGGGGCGGCTGCCCGGCCCCGCCGCCACCGGGACGCAGGTGGTGCTCACGCGCGGGCGCCGGACGCCCGGCCCCCGACGGCGGTCAGCTCGCCAGGACCTCGTCGAGCAGGGCCTCGGCGCGGGCCTCCTCGGTCTTCTCCGCCAGGGCGAGCTCGGAGACGAGGATCTGGCGCGCCTTGGCGAGCATGCGCTTCTCGCCGGCCGACAGGCCGCGGTCCTGGTCGCGGCGGTAGAGGTCGCGGACGACCTCGGCCACCTTGATCACGTCGCCGGAGGCGAGCTTCTCCAGGTTGGCCTTGTAGCGGCGCGACCAGTTCGTGGGCTCCTCGGTGTACGGAGCGCGCAGGACGCCGAACACGCGGTCGACGCCGGCCTGGTCGACGACGTCGCGGACACCCACGAGGTCGCAGTTCTCGGCGGGCACCTCGATGGTCAGGTCACCCTGGGCCACCTTGAGCCGGAGGTAGAGCTTGTCCTCGCCGCGGATGGTGCGGTTCTTGATCTCTTCGATCAGCGCTGCCCCGTGGTGGGGGTAGACGACCGTCTCACCGACCTTGAATGCCATCTGGTGGTCCCCTTTCGCGACCACGACCTTACCACGGCCACGACCCCCCTCCTCAGACCCGGGCACCCGTTTGCCCTGGTCAGGGGCTCGCGCTCCCCACCCGGGGGTTGACAGCCCTCCCTCCGGCGTGCTGCCACGGCGGTCGGGGGAGGGCGCCGGTAGCATCCGTGGCGTGGAAGAAGCCCGTCGCGCCCTCGCCCTCCCGGCCCTCGCCGTCGCCGCCCTGGTCCTGGTCGCCGGGTGCAGCGCGACGAACCCCTACACGACCACGGAGGGGTACCAGCCGGCCGACACGGAGGCGCTCACGGTCGGGCCGGTGCACGTGGCCAGCCTGGGGGTCTTCACCGAGGCCGAGGGCGCTCCCGGCAGCCTGGTGGCGCGCATCGTGAACACGACCACCGAGCCCCAGTCGCTCACGATGACCGCCGCGGGCGGGTCGACCCTGGACGAGACGTTCACCGTGGCGGGGAGCACCACTCTGGCCGTGGGCCCCGACGAGGACACCGTGGTGATCATCCCGTCGGTCAGCGAGCGCCCCGGCGAGCTGATCCCGATGACGCTCACGGCCTCGGACGGCACCACCGAGGAGGTCACCGTCCCGGTCCTCTCCAACAACTTCCCGATGTACGCGACGCTCGTGCCGACCCCCGTGCCCGTCGTCCCGGTCGTCCCGGTCGTCCCCGCCGACCCGGACGAGGACGACCCGAGCCCGTCGTCGGCCGGCGGGGTGACGCCCACGGGCGCCGTCCCCCAGGCAACCGAGGAGGTGACGAGCTCGCCCACGGCGACGTCGTCGCCGCGCACGCTCTCGCCCTCGGACGACCCGACCGGCTGAGCCGCCCTCAGGCCGGCGAGCGGGCCGGCTCCACCTTGTAGCCCAGGCCCCGCACCGTGACGAGGAAGGTCGGCTCGGAGGGGTCGGTCTCGACCTTGGCGCGCAGGCGCTTGACGTGGACGTCGAGCGTCTTGGTGTCGCCCACGTAGTCCGACCCCCACACCCGGTCGATGAGCTGGTGGCGGGTGAGCACGCGGCCGGCGTTGCGCAGCAGCAGCTCGAGCAGCTCGAACTCCTTCAGCGGCAGCCGCACCGGCTCGCCGTGCACGGTGACCACGTGGCGCTCGACGTCCATCCGCACCGGGCCCACCTCCACCGTGGAGGGCAGCAGCTCCTCCGGCTCCGAGCGGCGGCGGAGCACCGCGCGCACCCGTGCGAGCAGCTCGCGGGTGGAGTAGGGCTTGGTCACGTAGTCGTCGGCCCCCAGCTCCAGCCCGACGACGACGTCCACCTCGCTGTCCTTGGCCGTCACCATGATCACAGGGACGGCGCTGCGGGCGCGCAGCTGGCGGCAGACCTCGGTGCCGGGCAGGCCGGGCAGCATGAGGTCGAGCAGCACCAGGTCGGCGCCGCTGCGGTCGAACGCGGCCAGGGCCTCGTGCCCGTCGGCGGCCACCTCCACCTCGAAGCCCTCCCGCTGCAGCAGGTAGGACAGCGGGTCGCTGAAGGACTCCTCGTCCTCCACCACCAGGATCCGGGTCATGCGGGGGTCTCCTCCTCGACGACGTGCTCGGCTGCCGCGGGTGCCCGCGGCAGCCGCAGCGTGAAGGTCGACCCCTGGCCGACCTGGCTCCACAGCCGCACGTCCCCGCCGTGGCCGGCGGCGACGTGCTTGACGATGCTGAGCCCCAGCCCGGTGCCCCCGGTGACCCGGGAGCGGGCGGGGTCCACGCGGTAGAAGCGCTCGAAGACGCGCTCGCGCTCCTCCGGGCCGATCCCGATCCCCTGGTCGGTGACCGAGACCTCCACCCAGCCGTCGCTGCACTGGACGCCGACCCCGACGCGGGTGCCGGCGTCGGAGTAGCGCAGCGCGTTGTCCACGAGGTTGCGCACCGCGGTGGTCAGCAGCTCGGCGTCCCCGGTCACGCGGGCGGCGCTGGGGTCGCCCACCTCCACCGCGATGCCGCGCGACTCCGCCGTGGAGCGGCACCGGTCCACGGCCTCGGCCACGACGGCGTCGACGTCGACCTCGGCGGGGCGGGGGGGGGGCGGGACGCCGTCCTGCAGGCGGGAGAGCTCCACGACGTCGTGGACCAGCTCCGCCAGGCGGGAGGCCTCCTTCTGCATCCGGCCGGCGAACCGGCGCACCGCCGGGGGGTCGTCGGCCGCGTCGGCGGTGGCCTCCGCCAGCAGGCCGAGCGCGCCGACCGGCGTCTTGAGCTCGTGGCTGACGTTGACGACGAAGTCGCGGCGCACCTCCTCCAGGCGGCGCGCCTCGGTGCGGTCGGTGCCCAGCGCCACCACGTGCAGGGTGCCGAGCGGGGCCACGCGCAGGCCGAGCACGCGGCGGCCCGGGCCGCCGGGGCGGCCGCCGAGCTCCAGCTCGATCTCGCGCACCTCCCCGTCGCGCCGGGAGGCGCGCACCGTCTCCACGAGCTCGGGCGAGGCCAGCTCGCGGCCGCGGACCAGCCCGGCGGCGTGCGCGGACGGGCTCGCCCGCACCACCTCGTCGGCGACGTCCACGACGACGGCGGGCCCGCCGAGCACGGCCAGCAGCGCCGGGACGCCGGGGGGCAGCTCGCCATCGTCGGCGACCGGCTCCGGCACGGGCGCGGAGCGGGCGCGCTCGCCGTGGCGGGAGGCGAGCACGGCGAGGCAGCCGACCAGCACCCCCACCAGGCCGGCGACCACCGATGAGGCGTCCACGACGGGCACAATAGGCGCGACGGCCGCCGCCGGGACGAACCCGCTCCGCCGTGCGGGGCACCGCTTCGCCACACGTTCACCTGCGCACCGGGCACCGTTCACCGCAGGGGGGCAGAGTGCGAGGCTCGACGGATCCAGGAGGAAACACGTGCGCGACGTCTTCCACAACGAGCTGGACCAGCTCGCCGAGCGGCTCCAGGAGATGACGGGACTGGTGGGCTCGGCCATGGGCAGCGCCACCCGCGCCCTGCTGACCGCCGACCTCCGCCTGGCGGAGAGCGTCATCGCCGCCGACGCCCAGGTCGACGAGGCCCAGCGCGAGCTCGACGAGCGGGCCGTGCAGATCCTGGCCCGCCAGTCCCCCGTGGCCACCGACCTGCGCACGGTCGTCGCCTCCCTGCGGATGAGCTCGAGCCTGGAGCGGATGGGCGACCTCGCCCGCCACGTGGCCCAGCTCGCCCGGCTGCGCTACCCGCACCGCGCCGTCCCGGACTCCCTGGTCGACGTCTTCGAGGAGATGGGCACCCTCGCCCAGCGGATCGCCTCCAAGGCCGGCCGGGTCATCGCCACGCGCGACCTCGAGGCCGCTGCCGAGATGGAGCGCGACGACGACGCCCTGGACGAGCTGCACCGCCAGGTGTTCGCCGCGATGGCGTCGGCGGACTGGCCCTGCAGCGCGGAGATGACGGCCGACGTCACCCTCGCGAGCCGGTACTACGAGCGCTTCGGCGACCACGCCGTGTCCCTCGCCCACCGCGTGACGTTCCTCGTCACCGGCGACTACGCGCCCGTCTCGGCCACCTGAGCGTCCCGGCACGCTGCGTAACCCAGAGTTAACCGAGGGTTTCGCAGCGCGCCGGGACGAACCACCCCAAAAGGTGCCTGAGGCATGGGAGGTTCTCCGGGTCCCACCACCCCCTCCTGGAGGCATCCCTTGCCCTCGTCCTCGCACGCCCGGCGCCTCGGCACGGCGCTGGCCGCCGCGCTCGCCGCGGCTCCGCTCACCGCCCTCCCGGCGGCCGCCGCGGACAGCACGCCCTTCATCAGCGAGATCCACTACGACGACGCCGGTGCTGACGTCGACGAGAAGATCGAGGTCCAGGCCGAGCCGGGCGACCTCGCCGGCTGGACCCTGGTGCTCTACAACGGCAGCAACGGCGCCGCCTACGGCACCCTCACCCTCCCGTCGGTGGTGGACGGCACCGGCGTGGTCGTGGCCGACGCGCCGGGCCTGCAGAACGGCTCGCCGGACGGCGTGGCCCTGGTCGACCCGGCGGGGAACGTCGTCGAGTTCCTGTCGTACGAGGGCACGATCACGGCCACCGGCGGCCCCGCGGCGGGCATGACGAGCACCGACATCGGCGTCGCCGAGGACGGCGTGGCCGAGGGCCAGTCCCTGCAGGAGGTGGACGGCGCCTGGACCGGTCCGGACGACGCCACCTTCGGCGCCCGCAACGGGCGGACCGCGCCGCCGGTCGACCCCACGGCCGCTGACGTCGAGGCCGTCCAGGGCACCGGGGACACCAGCCCCCTGGCCGGCCAGACGGTCGTGGTGGAGGCCGTCGTCACCACCGACCACCAGGAGGGCGGCTTCGACGGCGTCTACGTCCAGCAGACCGACGGCGACGACCCCGCCGCCTCCGACGGCGTCTTCGTCTACGGGTCGGACACCGCGCTCTCGATCGGCGACCGCGTCCGCGTCACCGGTGAGGTCAGCGAGTACCAGGGCCTGACCGAGATCACCGCCGACGCCGTGGAGGTCCTCGAGCCCGGTGCGGCCCTGCCCGCGGCCACCGCCCTGGACGGCGGTGAGGTCACCGGCGACGAGCGGGAGGCCCTCGAGGGCATGCTCGTGGCGCCCCAGGGCGAGTACACGGTCTCGGAGGTCTACAACCTCAACCGCTACGGCGAGGTGCTGCTCGCTCCCGGCGGCGACCCGTTCCGCACGCCCACCGACGTCGCCCGCCCGGGCTCGGACGAGGCGAAGGCGCTGCAGGCGGAGTTCCAGGCCGAGCGCATCGTCCTGGACGACGGCTCCAGCACCAACCTCTCCAACGCCGACCTGGCGCCGTCCTACGGCTCCCCCGAGCAGCCCCTGCGGGTCGGCGACACCGTCGCCAGCTTCGGGCCCGTGGTCCTCGACTTCCGCAACGGCGGCTGGAAGCTCCAGCCGGTGAGGCCCGTGGTGGCCGGCACCACCGGAGCCCCGACCTTCAGCAGCACCAACCCCCGGCCCGCCTCCCCCGAGGACGTCGGCGGTGACCTCCAGGTGTCCTCGTTCAACGTGCTGAACTACTTCACCACGCTGAGCAGCGAGGACGACGACGCCCGGGGCGCGAGCACCCCCGAGGAGTTCCAGCGCCAGCAGGCCAAGATCGTCAAGGCGATCAACGGCCTGGGCGCCGAGGTCGTCTCCCTCATGGAGGTCGAGAACTCGGTCAAGTTCGGCAAGGACCGCGACCAGGCGCTCTCCGCCCTGGTCGACGCCCTCAACGCCGACGCCGGTGCCGAGACCTGGGCCTTCGTGCCCTCTCCGGCCGCTGCGGACCTGCCGCCCGTGGAGGACCAGGACTTCATCCGCACCGCGTTCATCTACCAGCCGGAGGCCGCCCAGCCGGTGGGCGCCTCGGTCGTCGACACCGACCCGGTGTGGGCGGGCGTGGCCCGGCAGCCCCTGGCGCAGACCTTCACCGCGCAGGGCAAGAAGATGACCCTCGTCGCGAACCACTTCAAGTCCAAGGGCTCCGGCACCGGCGTGGACGCCGACCAGGGCGACGGGCAGGGCGCCTCCAACAACGCCCGCGTCCAGCAGGCGAAGCGGCTCGACGCCTTCGTCGACGGGGTCACCGCCGAGGCGGGCACCACCGACGCCCTGCTGCTCGGCGACTTCAACGCCTACACGCAGGAGGACCCCATGCAGGTCCTCTACGGAGCCGGGTACACCGACCTCGAGAGCTCCTTCGAGACCGGCGAGAGCAGCTACGTCTTCAGCGGCCAGAGCGGCTCGCTCGACCACGCGCTGGCCTCGGGCTCGCTCCTGGACGACGTGACCGGCGTCGACATCTGGAACATCAACTCGGTCGAGTCCTACGCCTTCCAGTACGACGGGTACGCGCCGTGGTACCAGGAGGACCCCTACCGGTCCTCCGACCACGACCCGGTCATCATCGGGATCGACCTGGTGGGCGACGAGGTCCCGACCGGCCCGGTCGACCTGCAGCTGCTGGACATCAACGACTTCCACGGCCGCATCGGCGGCGGCGTCGGCGTGCGCCTCGCCGGCACCGTCGAGGAGGCCCGTGCGAAGCAGCCCAACACGATCTTCGTGTCCGCCGGCGACAACATCGGCGCCTCGACCTTCGTGTCCTCCAGCCAGGAGGACGAGCCCACGATCGACGTCCTGAACGCGATCGGGCTGCAGGCCTCCGCGGTCGGCAACCACGAGTTCGACCAGGGCCTCGCCGACCTCACCGGCCGGGTTCAGGAGCGCGCCGACTGGCCGTACCTGGGCGCCAACGTCTACGGCTCCGACGGCGAGCCCGTCCTGCCGGAGTACGCGATCGTGAAGAGCGGCGGCCTGGACGTCGGCTTCATCGGCGTCGTCACTCAGGAGACGCCGTCCCTGGTCACCCCGACCGGCGTCGCGGGCCTGACCTTCGGCGACGAGGTGGAGGCCGCCAACCGCGTCGCCGCCGAGCTGTCCGACGGCGACACGAGCAACGGCGAGGCCGACGTCCTGGTCCTGCTGGCCCACGACGGGGCGACGGAGAGCGCGAGCAACACCACGCTGGCCGACCAGATCGCCCTCGACACGGACTTCTCGCACCTGGTGACCGACACCAGCGCGGAGGTGGACGTGATCTTCACCGGTCACACCCACAAGGAGTACGTCTGGGAGGGCCCGGTCCCCGGCTCCACCCGCACGCGCCCGATCGTCCAGACCGGGGAGTACGGCAACAAGCTGGGCCAGGTGCTGCTGAGCGTCGACCCGGCCACCGGCCAGGTGCTCACGCACTCCGCGGCGAACATCCCGGCGACCGCCACTCCAGCCGCCACCCTGATCTCGACGTACCCCCGGGTCGCAGAGGTGGACCGGATCGTCAAGGCCGCCGAGGCGAAGGCGGCCGAGGTCGGGAACGTCGCGATCGGGCGGATCACGGCCGACATCACCCGCGGGCAGGTTCCGGCCGGTGGCGACGACCGCAGCGTCGAGTCGCCGATCGGGCACCTCGTCGCCGACGCGATGCTCGCCGGCGCGGCCCCCGCTGAGCGCGGTGGGGCCCAGATCGGCATCACCAACCCCGGCGGTCTGCGGGCCGACCTGCGCTACGCGCAGTCCGGCACCGAGGGCGACGGCGTGGTGACCGTGGCCGAGGCCAACGCCGTGCTGCCCTTCGCCAACAACCTGGTGACGGTCAGCATGACCGGCGCCCAGCTGGTGCAGGTGCTCGAGCAGCAGTGGCAGCCGGCCGGCTCCGCCCGGCCGTACCTGGCGCTGGGGCTGTCCGGCAACCTGCGGTACTCCTACGTGCCCGACGCCCCTGCCGGCCAGCACGTCGTGGTCAGCACGGTGACCGTGGACGGCAAGCCGCTCGACCCGGCCGCGACCTACAAGGTGGCGACGAACAACTTCCTCGCCGCCGGTGGTGACAACTTCACCGCCTTCCGCACCAACAGCGGAGTCCGCGACAGCGGGCTGATCGACTTCGACGCGTTCCGCGCCTACCTCGCGGCGCAGTCGCCGATCAGCCCCGACACCACGAACCGGGCGAGCGTCTACGTCGCTCCCCCGGCCGCCCAGGTCGCCGACCTGCGCGCCGTGGTGACCGGCCCGGCGACGGTCAAGGCCGGCAGCCGGGTCACCTACACCCTCACGGTGACCAACGACGGCCCGATCGCGGCCACCGGTGTGCAGGCGGCGCTGGGCACCACCACCCTCTCGGGCAGCACGGCCAGCCCGAAGGGCACCGCCGGGACGATCGTCCTGGAGGGAACCCGGGTGAAGGGCTTCAACTGGAAGGTGCCGACCCTGGCGCCGGGGGCGACGGCCACCTTCACGGTGACCGGCAGGGCCCCGAAGGCCGGCTCCACGGTCAAGGTCCTCGGTGGCGCGCAGTCGCGCACCGAGGACCCGAGCACCGCGAACAACAGCGGCACCGTGGTCAGCAGCGTCACCCGCTGACCCCCGCCTGAACGCCACGAGGCCCCCTCCACCCGCAGGTGGAGGGGGCCTCGTGGTGTCCGGAGCGCGAGCGGGCGTCAGCGCCCCTGGTTGGCGACGGCGGCGACGGCCTCGGCCGCGGCGTCCGGGTCGAGGTAGCGCCCGCCCGGGGTCACCGGGCGCAGCTGCTCGTCGAGCTCGTAGAGCAGCGGGATGCCGGTGGGGATGTTCAGGCCGGCGATCGCGGCGTCCGAGACGCCGTCCAGGTGCTTGACCAGGGCGCGCAGGGAGTTGCCGTGGGCGGCCACCAGCACGGTCCGGCCCGTGCGCAGGTCGGGGACCACGGCGTCGTACCAGTACGGGAGCATCCGGTCCACGACGTCGGCCAGGCACTCGGTCAGCGGGGCCGAGGCACCGAGGTCGGCGTAGCGGGGGTCGCCGGCCTGGCTGAACTCGTCGCCCGGGTCGATCGGCGGCGGCGGCACGTCGTAGGAGCGGCGCCAGGTCATGAACTGCTCCTCGCCGAACGCGGCGAGGGTCTGCTTCTTGTCCTTGCCCTGCAGGGCGCCGTAGTGGCGCTCGTTGAGGCGCCAGCTGCGGCGCACCGGCACCCAGTGGCGGTCCGCGGCGTCCAGGGCGAGGTGGGCGGTCGTGATGGCGCGGCGCAGCAGCGAGGTGTGGACGACGTCGGGCAGCAGGCCCTCGCCGCGCAGCAGCTCCCCGCCGCGCACGGCCTCGGCGCGGCCCTTCTCGGACAGGGGGACGTCCACCCAGCCGGTGAAGAGGTTCTTGGCGTTCCACTCGCTCTCGCCGTGGCGGAGCAGCACGAGGGTCGAGGTCGCAGGCATGGCCGCAGCGTAGCGAGACGGGCGGGGCGCGCCGGGTCTACGGTCCCGCCATGACGCAGCCGGCGCCCCCGGGTGCTGCGCCCCGGCGGCCGCGGCGGGTGCGCACCCCGGCCACGGTCAGGGCGGCCACCAGGTCGTGGCTGGCGAGCGCGGCCGCCGGGCTCCTCGCGGCGGCCGCCGCGCTGGTGGGCCGCGACGACCAGCGCGAGCTGCTGCTCGCCGAGGTGCTGGCGCAGGACCCGACCACCGACGCCGCCCTGGCCGCCTCGGTGGTGGAGGGGGCGCTCGCCGCCAGCGCGGCGGCCGTGGTGGTGCTGGCGCTGGGCGAGGCGCTGCTGGCCGTGCTCGTGCGCCGCCGTCGTCCGGTGGCGCGGGTGCTGCTGGTGGTCGTCGCGGTGCTGCACCTGGCTGCGGCGGTCCCGCTGGCGGGCTTCCTCGCCGAGCCCGGGTGGGGCCCCGGCTCCCTGGTCCGCTGGGCGCTGACCGCGGAGCTGGCGCTGGGCCTGGCCGGGCTCGTCGGGGTGCTGCTGCCGCCGACGAGCGCATGGCTGCGCCGGCGCTGAGCCGGCAGCGGCCAGGCGCGGGCCAGGCGGCGGACCAGGCGCGGGTCAGGCGGCGGAGCCGGGCCGCCGACCGCCAGGGCCTGACGGCACGGCCTCGCGCGCCCCTCGCCCGGAGCGGGCAGCGCGGGTGAGGCGCGCCGCGGCGTAGGAGGCCAGCACGCGGTCGGCCGTGGCGTCCCACCCGAAGCCCTCCGCGTGCGCCCGTGCCCCGCGGCGGAGCCGCTCCAGGCGGGGGCGGTCCGCCAGCAGCCCGGCCATCACCTGCGCCCACCGGCCGGGGTCGTGGCCCTCGACCAGCACGCCGCTCTCGCCGTCGGCGACCGCCGTGCGCAGGCCGCCCACCGAGGCCGCGACCACCGGCGTCCCGCTGGCCTGCGCCTCCAGGGCCACCAGCCCGAACGACTCGTTCGAGGACGGGACGGCCACGAGGTCGGCGGCGCGGTACCAGTCGGCGAGCACCGGTCGCGGCGCCGGGGGCTCGAACCGGACGACGTCGGCCACGCCCGGCACGTCGACCAGGCCCAGACCGCGCGCGAGGGCCTCCAGCTCGTGCGGGCGCCCCAGGCCGCTGCCGGAGGGCCCGCCCACCACGACGACCACGAGGCGCGGGCGCAGCGAGGGGTCGCGGCGCAGCATCGCCGCGGCGGCGCGGACCAGGACGTCGGGGCCCTTGAGCGCCTGGATGCGCCCGGCGAAGAGCAGCACGGCGGCGTCCTCGCGCACGCCGAGCCGGCGGCGCGCCGAGCGCTGGTCGCCCGGCGCGAAGACCTCCAGGTCGGCGCCGGGCGGCGCGATGTCGATCCGCGCCGGGTCGGCCCCGTAGTGGTCCACCAGGTCGCCGGCCTCGTCGGCGGTGTTGGCGACCAGGCGGTCGGCCGCGGCGACCACCTGCTCCTCACCGATGACGCGCCCCACCGGCTCCGGGGCGTCGCCGGGAGCCAGGTGGGCGTTCTTGACCTTGGCGAGGGTGTGCGCGCTGTGCACCAGCGGCACCTGCCAGCGGTCGGCAGCCAGCCACCCCACCTGGCCCGAGAGCCAGTAGTGGGAGTGCACGACGTCGTACCAGCCCGGCTCCTGCTCGGCCTCGGTGCGCATCACCCCGGCGGCGAAGGCGCACAGCTGGCCGGGCAGGTCCTCCTTGGCGAGCCCCTCGAACGGGCCGGCCGGCACGTGCCGCACGAGGACGCCGTCGGCGAGCTCGGCCAGTGGCGCCAGGGCCGAGGAGGTGGCGCGGGTGAAGACCTCGACCTGCGTGCCGCGGGCGGCCAGGCGGCGGGCGAGCTCGACCACGTAGACGTTCATCCCGCCCGCGTCACCCGTGCCCGGCTGGTCCAGCGGGGAGGTGTGCAGGCTGATCATCGCCACCCGGCGGGGCTGCTCCCGCAGAGCACTGAGGATCCTGCGCACCGGGCGACGCTAGCCGAGGTCGGCCCGGACCACCCACCGGCGGGCACCGGGCGGCCCGCGCACCACCCGCCTGGCAGCATCGGACGCCGTGGCGCGCGTGGGAGGTCCCCGGCCGGTCGGGCAGACGACCCGCGGCACGACGGGCACCAACCGCCTGCGCCGCGTCGACCGGTGGCTCGCGGGCGGTGCCGGTGGCGCAGCGGGCCTGCTGCGCCGGGCCGACGACCCGCTGGTGGTGGACCTGGGCTACGGCGCCTCGCCCGTGACGACCCTGGAGCTCGCGGCCCGGCTGCGCGCGGTCCGCCCCGACGTGGAGGTGGTGGGCCTGGAGATCGACCCCGACCGCGTCGCCCGGGCGCTGCCGCTGGCAGGGCCGGGGGTGCGCTTCGCCCTCGGCGGCTTCGAGCTGGGCGCCCCGGCGGTGCTCGACGGGCGGCGCCCGGTGCTGGTGCGGGCGGCGAACGTGCTGCGCCAGTACCCCGTGGAGGCCGTCGCGCCGGCGTGGGCGGAGGTGGCCGGGCGGCTGGCGCCCGGCGGGCTGCTCGTGGACGCCACGTGCGACGAGGTGGGGCGCCGGGCGGCGTGGCTGGCCGTGTCCGCCGGCCCGCAGGGCGCGGTGGCCCTCTCGCTGACCCTCTCCCTGCGCCTGGCCGGGCTGGAGCGGCCCGGCGTCGTCGCCGAGCGCCTGCCCAAGTCGCTGATCACGCGCAACGTCCCGGAGGAGCCGGTGCACGCGTGGCTGTCGGCGCTGGACGCCGCCTGGGCGCGCTCGGCGCCCCTGAGCGCGTTCGGCGCCCGTCAGCGGTTCGCGGCCGCGTGCGCCGCCGTCCGCGAGGAGGGCTGGCCGGTGCTCGACGGGCCCGCGCGGTGGCGGCTGGGCGAGGTGTCGGTGGCGGCGTCCGCCGTGGGGCTGTGAGGCGCCGAGGACCCTCGAGGGCCTCAGGTGCGGGGCTCAGTCACCAGCCGCCGTAGGGCCCGCTGGACGTCGACCCGCCGCGGCCCTGGACGGCGCGCAGCGCGGGGCGGACCCCGGCGAGGAAGCCGCCGGCCGCGGCGACGGACAGGATGCTGAGGAAGCCCAGGGGGTTGCCGCCCAGGTGGATCACGCCGAGGGCGGTGGCCACCGCGAGGATCGCCACCCACAGGACCTTGGTCTGCTTGCCGGCCGCCGGGTAGGCGTCCTTGCGGAAGCGGACGGCCTCGAACAGCGCCCACGCCTCCAGGCCGAGCGCAGCGATGCTCAGCACGAGCATCAGCAGGGACTGCACCGCGAAGAGGCCGTTCACGCCCCCGATGCTAGCCCGCCGGGGCCTGCGCCCCGCGCTCCTCGCGGGTGTCGAGCAGGATCGTCACCGGGCCGTCGTTGACCAGCTCCACGGCCATGTCGGCGCCGAAGACGCCCGTGGCGACCTGCAGGCCGCGCCCGCGCAGGTCCGCGACCACGGCCTCGACCAGCGGCTGCGCCACGGGGCCGGGCGCGGCGGCCGACCAGCTGGGACGCCGCCCCTTCCGCGTGTCGGCGAGCAGGGTGAACTGGCTGACGACGAGCACCGGCGCCCCGGCGTCGGTGGCGCTGACCTCCCCGCGCAGCACGCGGAGCTCGGCGACCTTGCGCGCCACCTGGGCCGCGTCGTCGGGGCCGTCACCGACCGCCGCGCCGACCAGCACCACGAGCCCGGGCCGGTCCAGCGCCCCGACGACCTCGCCGTCCACCACCACGCTGGCGCGCGAGGCGCGCTGGACGACGGCCCTCACGGCTGCGCGGGACCGGCGAGCAGGCCCTCGGGCAGCACCGCGACGACCGCGCCGACCGGGCGGCCGTGCCCCAGGACGGGGGCGGTGCCGACCTGGCCGAGCACCGGGGCGCGCATCCCGAGCGCGGCCAGCGCCGCCGCGAGCGCCACTGGCGCGGCCCGCGAGGTGCCGTCGAGGACCTTCAGCGCCACCGCCCGCCCGTCCGGCAGGCCCGCGGCGTACACGCCCTCGGCGCCGTCCTTGGCCACCAGGCCGGGGACGCCGGCCAGCAGGGCCGTGACGTCGCGCCCGGTGCCGCCGACCATCTCCGGGTGCGCGCCCATCGCGGTGGCGACCTGGTGCTCCGGCGTGCCGGCGGGAGCGCTCGCGATGCGCCCGAAGGCGCGCGCCAGGCCCGCCAGCGGGGTGGACAGCAGGGGCGCGCCGCACCCGTCGACCGTCGTCCGCGAGCGCCGCGTGCCGGTGAGGTCGGCGACCGTGGCGCGCACCTGGCGCTGCAGCGGGGAGCCGAGGTCGAGGTAGGCGGTCGGGTCCCAGTCGGCGGCGACGCTGGTGGCGAGCATCGCGGCGTGCTTGCCGGAGCAGTTCTGCGCCACGGAGGAGGGCCCGTGCCCGGCCGCCCGCCACGCCGCGGCCGCCTGGGCGCCGAAGGGCAGGTCGGGGGTGTTCTGCAGGGCGCTCTCGTCCAGGCCGGCGCGGGCGAGCAGGGCGCGCACGCCCTCCAGGTGCCGCTCCTCCCCGCTGTGGCTGGCGGCCGCCAGGGCCAGCAGGGCCGGGGCGTCGGCGAGGTCGAGCCCGGCCTGGACCATCGCGGTCGCCTGCAGCGGCTTGAGCGAGGAGCGCGGCCACACCTCCACCTCCGGGTCGCCCACGGAGGCCAGCACCTCCCCGTCGGCCCCGGTGACCACCAGGTGCCCCAGGTGCACGGACTCCACGAGCTCCCCGCGGACCACCGCGACCAGCGGGCGGGCGTCGGCCACGAGGGGCAGCAGGCGGCGGGCGAGGGCTCCGGGGGCGCCGGGCGGCAGCGAGGTCACCCGGCGAGGCTAGGGGCCGGGCCCCGGTACCGCCGACCCGGTGACGCCCGACCGCCGCCCGGGCCCCGGATGCGGGACAGTTCTGCCGTGCAGGCAGGAGGGCGGGGACGAAGGGGCGGGCGGGCTGCGGCCGGGCTGCCGGAGCGGCGCCCCGTGCCTCCCCCGCCGCCGCCGCGCCGGGCGCTGGCCGCGGTGGTGGCCGTCACCGCCCTGCTGGCCCTGCTCGGCGCCGCGCTGCCGCCGCCGGGCCGGGTCGCGGTCATCGCCGCGGCGCAGGTGCTCGGCACCGCGGCCGTGCTGGCCGCCGTGCGCCGCTACCGCCCCGCCCGCCCGCGCGTGTGGACGGCGCTGCTCGTCGCCGCGTGGGCCTACTCCCTGGCCTGGTACGCGCTGCTGCTGGCCGCCGGACCGGTCGTGGTGGTGCTCCTGTGCCTGGCGGCCTACACGGCCATGGGCCAGGTGGTGGTGGCGATCACCCGGCAGCCCGACAGCCTGCCCAGCATCGACCGCCTCGACGTGGCGCTGCTGGCCGTGTGCGCCTCGGCGGCCAGCCTCCACCTGACCGGAGCCCTGGACGCCGCCGACGGGCGGACCGTGGAGTCGTGGGTCGCGGCCCAGGCCGCCGGCACGGTGGTCTTCGCGGCGACCGCCGTCTGGGCCGTGGTCACCGGCCGCTCCTCGGCCCCGGCCGTGCGGCTGCTGCTGGGCGTGGCCGGCGGCCTGGTGCTCTGGCACCTGGCCACCCTCGCCCTGGCCGTGGAGGGCCGGTACCAGCCGGGCTCGGCCGTCGACGTCCTCGTCGTGCCGGGCTGGGGCGCCCTCGCCGCCGCCGCCTGGCAGCCGTCCATGCGGGTGCTGGGCCGGCCGACCGCACCCACCGACCGCAGCTTCCCGGGCTCCCTGGCGGTCCTCGCTGCGGGGCTCACCCTCGGGGTGTTCCCGGTGCTCGGCCAGCTCGGCGGCCGGCCGGTCGCCCCGCTGGTGCTGGTGCTCGCCACCACCACCACGGTGGCGCTGCTGCTGGCCCGCGAGGTGCTCGTCGCCCGGCGCGCGACGAGCCTCGCGGACGGCGACCCGCTCACCGGCCTGGGCAACCGCCGCTCCCTGCTGCGGCGCCTGACCGCCCGCGCCGCGGACCCGCGCAGCCCCGCCACGCTGCTCTGCGTGCTCGACCTCGACGACTTCCAGGACGTCAACGACAGCCGGGGCTCGGCGGCCGGCGACCGCGTGCTGGCCGAGGTGGGCCGCCGCCTGGTCGAGCGGGCGGGCCCGGGGGCCAGCGCCTACCGGCTCGGTGGCGACGAGTTCGCCGTCCTGGTGCCCCTGCCCGGTGGCGGCGCGGACGACGGCGCGGACGACGGCGCTGCGGGCACGTCGGCGACCGCAGCGCGGCTGCTGGCGGCGGTGGCCCAGCCGGTGGGGTCGCGCGACGGCGCGGTGGTCCTGCGCGCGCGCGTCGGGGAGGTGCTGCTGGGCCCGGGCCGGCCGGCCGACCCGGGCGACCCGGGCGCCGACGACCCCTCGGCGCTCTTCGCGGACGCCACCGCGGCGCTCGCCGAGGCGGAGCTGGCCCTGGCCGAGGCCCGCCGCGGCGAGGCGCGCGCGGTGCGGGCCACGGAGGCGCTGCTGTCCGGGCACCGCCTCGCGCGCGACCTGTCCGAGGCCCTGCCCGCCGCGCTGCGGGCCCATCAGCTCCTGCCGCACTACGAGCCGCTGGTGCAGCTGGGCACCGACGCCTCCGCCGACCGCGTCCGGGGCCTGGAGGCGCTGGTGCGCTGGCACCACCCGTCGCTGGGGCTGCTGGGCGCCGACCGCGTGGTGCCGGTGGCCGAGCGCCGCCGGCTGCTGCCGGCCGTCGACCTCGCCGTGCTGCGGGCGGCGCTGGGCGACTGCGCCCGCTGGCGCCGCGACGTCCCGGGCTGGTCCGACCTGTCCGTCGCCGTGAACGCCTCGGCCCCCTCGCTGGTGCACGAGGACCTCGTGGAGCGGGTGCTGGGCGAGCTGGCCCGGGCCGGGCTGCCCGGGAGCGCGCTGACGGTGGAGATCACCGAGCAGGCGCTGCTGGTGGACCGGGCGGGCATCGCGGCCCGCCTGCTGGAGCTGCGCGGCGCGGGGGTGCGGATCGCCGCCGACGACTTCGGCACCGGCTTCGCCTCGCTGGACTACCTGATCAGCTTCCCCCTCGACCTGCTCAAGGTCGACCGCTCCCTCGTGGAGCGCGCCGCCGAGCCGGCCGGGCGCCGGCTGCTGGCCGGCGTCGTGGAGGTCTCCCACGCCCTGGGCGTCTCGGTCCTCGCCGAGGGCGTGGCGTGCCCGGCCGACGTCGAGCTGGCGCGCGAGCTGGGCTTCGACGCCGTCCAGGGCTTCGGGGTGGGCCGGGCCCTGCCGGCCGACCGGGTGCCGCTGGGGCCGGTGCGCGCCGGCCTCCTGCCCTGACGCGCACCGGCGACGCGCAGGAGCCGTTCCCGCGGGCGGCTCAGGACAGGCTGCTGCCGGCGCCGCGCGAGGCCGCCCCGGCGTCCTGAGCGGCCGGCCGGTCCTCGCTGGGCGAGGAGCGCCAGAAGGCCGGCACCTCGTCGGCGGGCAGGGCCCGGGCGAACAGCCAGCCCTGCCCGTGCTGGACGCCGATGCTGCGCACGAGGTCGCAGTGCTCGGGGGTCTCCAGCCCCTCGGCGGTGACCTCCAGCCCCATCCGGGCGGCCATCGCGGCCACCCCGGTGAGCAGGTCGGGCGCCGCGACGGCGCCGGGCACGGACGACGCGCCGAGCACCGGCAGCAGCGAGCGGTCGAGCTTGAGCAGCTGCACGGGGAAGCGCAGCAGGTACCCGATGCCCGCGTAGCCGGTGCCGAAGTCGTCGAGGGCGATCGTGGCCCCGGCGTCGGCGAGCACCTGCAGGCCCGCGGCGCAGTCCGGGTCGGTCGGCGCCGGGTCGTGCTCGGTGATCTCCAGCATGAGCCGGTCCGGTCCGACCTCCGCGCGCAGGCAGGCGGCCAGCACGTCCTCCACCAGGAGGGGGGAGGCCATGCTGCCGCGCCCGAGGTTCACGCCGATCCGGTGCACCTGCAGGCCCAGCTCGTCCCAGCCGCGCAGGGCCGCGAGCGCGGTGGCGATCACCCGGCGGTCCAGCTCGGCGCCGAGGCCCAGCTCCTCGGCCAGCGGCACGAAGACGTCGGGCGGGACCATCCCGCGCTGGGGGTGGCTCCAGCGCGCCAGCGCCTCCACGCCCAGCGGGACGCCGGTGCTGAGCTGCACCACCGGCTGGTGGTGGACCAGCAGCTCCCCGACCCGGACCGCGGGATCGGGCCCGAGCAGGGCGCGCACGTCCTGGAGCAGGGCGGCGCGGCCGAGGACCTCCTCCCGCAGCTCGGGGCCGTACTGCACCACCCGGCCGCCACCGCGCTGCTTGGCGGCGTACATGGCGACGTCGGCGTCGGCGAGGACGCCGTCGGAGGGGCCGGTGTTGCGCACCCGGGCGACGCCGATGCTCAGCGGCACGGGGCGGGAGAAGCCGGGCACGGTGACCGGGTCGACCGAGCAGGCGGCGAGCCTCGCGGCCAGCCGGTCGGGGTCGTCGCGGGAGGTCAGCACCACGAACTCGTCGCCGCCGGGGCGGGCGACCACGCCGTCGCGGCCGACCGCAGCGGCCAGGCGGGCCGCCACGACCTGCAGCACGACGTCGCCCGCGTCGTGGCCGTAGCGGTCGTTGACCTCCTTGAAGCCGTCGACGTCGACCAGCGCGGCCCACGTGGCCTCGGGCGAGGCGTGCGCGGCCTCCAGGCGCCGGCCGAGGCCCAGGCGGTTCATCTGGCCGGTGAGCGCGTCGCGCTCGACCTGCCGCTCGCTGGCCCGCAGCAGGCTCAGCGTCCGCAGCAGGGCCAGCGCGGAGATGAGGACGGCGGTGCCCAGCACGACGCCGGCCGGCAGCTGCGGGGCGCCGGGCAGCGCACCGGCCAGGCTGACCACGGCCGGTGCGGCGGCGAAGGGCAGCACCGCCAGCACCCTCGCGGAGCCCTGGCGGTGGTTGCCGCCGGCGCGCACCTGCACCAGCTGGGTCATCGAGGGGTGGAGGGCGGCGAGGACGAACAGGCCGGTCCACGCGATGCCCAGCAGCTGGGGCCCCCGCGCGCCCACCGCCTCCGGCGCCGAGGCGGCCAGGAGCAGGTCGTGCAGCAGCGCTCCGGAGCCGGCGGCCAGCACGAGCGCCACCGAGGCGGGGATCGGGGCGTGCGACAGCGCCACCCACAGCAGCAGGCCCAGCAGGACGACGTCCAGGCCCACCCGCGCCATCCTCAGCGGGTCGCCGCCGGCCCCACCGGCGCTGGAGGTCACGGCCACCGCCATCACCGCCAGGAGGCCGGAGCCCGCGAGCACCAGGACGGCGTCCGCCCACTGGTGGGTCGGGGCTCCCGGCCCGCGCGCTCCGCGCGCGGCCGAGGCCACCACCGGCACGGCGACGACGACGCCGAGGAGCTGGCCGACCAGCACCGCTCCGCCGCTGAGCGCGGTCTCCACCCCGACCACGACGTCGCTGGTCATGTGGGCGGCGACCAGCGCGAGCAGCCCGCTCACCGCGTACCAGGGACCGGCGCCGCTCGGGCGGCGCCGGACCAGGACGGCCAGGACCCCGACGGCGCTGCCCCAGGCGGTGACGAGGAGCAGCGGGGTGCGCAGCACCGGGACGACCGCGGCCAGGACCACGACCCCGGCCAGCAGCGCGAGCTGCTGGAGGAGGACGGGCGGACGGGGAGGTCGGGGCACGAGGGCAGGATCGGCACCTGCGCGCAGGGCTTGAACGGCCCGGGAGGTCGGGCCCCCGGTCGGCCCAGCGGCGCGGACCGCCGCGCCGCGGCCCGGTGGGCTCAGGCGGTGGCGGTGCGCAGGCGCCGGGTGAGCTCGTCGGTGAGCTCCTGCTCCACCGCCTGCACCTGGCGCCGGGTGGTCGAGGCGCGGCGCTCCAGGTCGCGCAGGCGGGAGATCGTCTCCTCCAGGTCGGCGTCGTCGAGCTGGGACGGCGCGCTCGTGCGGACGTCGGCCACGGCCAGCTCGGCCTCGCGGCGGTGCTCCCCGACGCGGCTGGGCTCGACGCTGAGGAAGCGGCCGCTGCCGCGGGTGGTGCGGGAGGGGTCGGCCAGGATGCGGGACAGCGCCGCCGCGAGCTCGGCGTCGGTGCGCACGGTGCCGCCGACCGGGGCCGGCCGCTCCCCCGCCCGGTGGGCGCGCTCGTCCTCCAGGAGGTCCAGGCGGCCCTGCAGCAGGCGCCGGACGTAGGAGAGGTCGGCCTCCTCCTGCTGGGCGCTGTCGCGACGCTCGCGCAGCACTGCCTCGTCGAGGCCCGCGAGGTCGCGGACGAACTCGGGGTCCAGGACGTGGTCCAGGCGTCGCCGCCCCCCGGGTCGGTGCTCCAGCGTCATGGCGGCGAGCGTACCGGCGCGCTCCGCCGATCGGGGCGGTCCCCGGCGTGGCACCTGCGGTTCGAGGCCCTGCGGGCCGATGGTTCCGGCATGAAGCCTGGGCAGCGTGGCCCGGAGCGGACACCGGGCGAGCTCTACCTCGACCCGGCCGTGCCGGAGCGCGAACGCGTGACGATCTCCTGCGGTGAGTGGCTGGCCGAGGCCAGCCACGTGTGGACGGGAACCGGGTGGGCCCGGTTGACGCCGGCCGCCGTCCGGCCGGTGCCGGGAGCGGCCGAGCGGGTCCCCGTGGGTGCGCCCTAGAGCGGGCGGGGAGCCGTCTCGACGCGCTTGAGCCGCGCCGAGACGCGCGGGTGGAGCTCCTCGGAGGTGGAGGAGACGTCCAGCACCCACAGCAGGTCGCCCTCGACCTGGCCGTAGGTGCGGCGCCCCGCCGTGTAGTCGGTCGAGCCCGCGGTGCGCACGACGGCGTCCGTGACCAGCTCGGCGCGGGTGCCGGCGGTGCGGCCGACGAAGACCTCCACCACGCCCGTGGGGTGGGCGAGCAGCAGCTCGACGTCCACCCCGGGGCGCTTGGGGTCGCTCTGCTCCGCCGCCGCGCGCCAGAAGCCGGACTCGCTGTCGAGCGGCTCCTGGCGCGCGCCGTCGGCGTCCAGGCGCCACAGCTGGGAGCGGTGGTGCAGGAAGCCGCGCGGGTCGGCGCTGATCTCGACCTCCTGGCCGACCTGCGTCTCCCCCGCCTCGGCGGAGGCGAGCACCCCGGCGCCCTCCCAGCGGCCGACGAGCCACGACAGCGGCACGAGGGAGGCGGGCAGGGACGCGTCGATCTCGAAGGGCATGTCTCGTTCCAGTCAGGGGTCTGCGCGCGCCTCAGCGCTGGCCCTTGAAGAGGCGCCAGACGACGAAGCCGGAGAACCAGGTGATCACGACGGCGCTGTCTGCGCGCGCCTCAGCGCTGGCCCTTGAAGAGGCGCCAGACGACGAAGCCGGAGAACCAGGTGATCACGACGGCGCTGAGCACCAGCAGTGAGGTGTAGAACAGCTCGAGTGCCTCCACGGGCGCAGCGTATCGCCCTCGGCGCCGGGGGTCCGATCGGGCGACACCTCCCCCGAACGCACAGGCTGTGAGCACTTGGATCCGTACAGTCACTGAAGGCGGCCGTCAAGGGGCGCTGCCGATGCCGACCCGGAGGACAGATCGATGACCGGTGCCCTGCTCGTCCTCGGCTCGTGGCTCGCCGCCTCGGCGCTGCTGAGCCTCCTCCTGGGCGCGGTCGTCCGGCGCGCCGACCGCGGCCCCGCCGTCGCGGGCGGCGCTGCGACCAGCGCGGCCGCCGTCACGGCGACGCCGTTCGTGCCCGCTGCCCGCTCGCAGGACCGCGGCCCGGTGGCGGCGGAGCCCGCCGCCCCCCGCCAGGTCCCCGCGCGCGCGGGCGCCGAGCTCGTCCGCTAGGCGCGGGGGGGCGGAGCCCGCCGCCCCCCGCCAGGTCCCCGCGCGCGCGGGCGCCGAGCTCGTCCGCTAGGCGCGGGGGAGCCTCGGCACCACGGCCGCGGGCCGCCCGGTCGCCTGGCCGCCCGCTTCCGGGTCCACGACGGTCTCCTGCGCCGCGGCGACCCCGCCGGCGAACAGCGGGGCGTCGACCGGGGTCGTGCGCTTGACGACCGCCAGGGCCACCGGGCCGAGCTCGTGGTGGCGCGCCGAGCTCGTGACCCGCCCGACCGCGCGCCCGGTGGTGGCGTCGGTGACCTCGGCCCCCGGCTCGGGCAGCGCCGCGCCGGTGCCGTCCAGGTGCAGGACCACCAGGCGGCGGGGCGGTCGGCCCAGGTTGTGGACCTTGGCGACGGTCTCCTGGCCCCGGTAGCAGCCCTTGGCCAGGTGGACGGCGGTGCGCAGCCAGTCCAGCTCGTGCGGGATGGTCCGCTCGTCGGTCTCGAACCCGAGCCGCGGGCGCCACGCGGCGACGCGCAGGGCCTCCGCCGCCCAGGTGCCGGCCAGCGGCCGGTCGTCGACGAACGCCTCGAGCTGCTCGCGGGGCACCAGCACCTCCCGCCACGGCCGCTGCGCGCCGGGGTGGGCGTCGTCCTCGACGGGGGCGTAGCGCGCCGAGGCCGGGCCCGAGCGCGGCCAGGGGTCCACCCAGGCCAGCGGCTCGCCGTCCACCGACTCGCGCCCGACCGGCTCGCCGACGACCGCGAAGGCGTCGGTGACGTCCTCGACCACGACGCGGAGCATGAAGCGCATGCTCGTCAGCCAGGCGAGCGCGGCCGCCACCTCCCCGGCCTCCAGCACGACGTGGGTGGCGGCGCCGTCGTCCACCAGGTGCAGGTCGTGCTCGACGCGGCCCTCGGGGCTGAGCACGAGGGACTCGGTCGAGGTCCGCGGCGCCAGCCCGACCAGGCGCTGGCTGGTGAGGCTGTCCAGCCAGCTCAGGCGGTCAGGTCCGCTGATCCGCAGCACGCCGCGGCAGGACAGGTCGACGACCGCCAGGCCCTGCTCCAGCAGGCGCTGCTCGCGCACGGGGTCGCCGTAGTGCCAGGCCACGCCGGCGTCGGCGCCCTCGGCCTCGACCGCGCCCGGTCGCGCCAGGAGGGGGCTGCGGTGGCGGGGGGCGGTGGCGGGCACCGGCGGCACGGGGGTCTGGGTCATGGTGGTCCCAGGATAGGCGCGCGGCGCGCCCTCGCGGTGGGGCGCGGGCGGCGGGCGGCGGGTCCTCAGGGGGCGGTGGCGGTGCGCGCGCCGACGGGCGCGGCGGAGGCGTGCGGCCCGACCTGGCGGGCACTGGGGTCGAAGGCCAGGCGCAGCACGCGGACGGCGACGAAGAGGGCCAGCAGCAGCAGGACCAGCGGGAGTGCTTCCATGCCGCCGACCGTGGCACCCGCCGCGCCGCGGCCGGGGCGCGACGCGCCGAGCTGGTCGCGAGATGGTCACAACGGGCCATGGACGGGGCGCGGAGGACTACTCCCCCCTCGCCCGGCCAGGTCAGGCCAGCCGGGTCAGCCGAGCAGGGCGCGCCCGAGGGCGTAGACCAGGACGCCGCACGCCGCGACGGGCGCGGCTCCGGCCGCCGCGCCCGCGACCGGCCGCGCTGCGCTGGGCAGCCCGTCGAGCAGGCGGTGCACCAGGCCGACGAGCAGGCCCGCGGACCCGCCGAGCAGCGCCCCGGACCCGGCTCCCGCCCCGCCGAGCGCGGCGGCCGCGGCGGCGCCGGCCAGGGCGCCGGCCACCAGCGCGGCGAGAGGACCCAGGCGCCGGCGCGCCGGCACGAGCCCGGCCAGGGACGCCGCTGCCACGGCGGTGGCCGCGACGAGCACCAGGGTGCGGCCCTGCGTCGTGGCCAGGGCCCCCAGCCAGGCGGCGCTCGAGCCGAGGACGAGCAGCCCGGTCACGGTGCCGCTGAGGCCGTCGACGACGCGCGGGCGCAGGTCGCGGCGCAGGAGCTGGTGGACGAAGGCGCCGAGCACGGCCAGCGCCAGCACCGCCGGCAGGGCGGCCAGGAAGGGGTCGTCGTCGGTGAGGAGCACCGCCACCACGGCCGTGACGCCGCCCGCGGCCACCACGGCGGCGCTGGAGCGGGGGCTCGGCAGCGACAGCAGCTGGGACCACCCGGCGGCCAGCGCGCCGACGACCACCACCAGCGCTGCCGCGGCCGTCCAGGGCCCGGCGGCGGAGGCCAGGGCCAGCAGGACGGCGAGGCCGGTGCCGGCGGCGGCGGGCACCACCGACGGGGCGGCGGCGCGGGACAGGGGGATCCTCACCCGTCGATCCTCCCAGAGCGGCGCGGGACCCCGGCGGAGGTCACCGGCGGGTGAGCGCCGCGTCACGGACGGGTCACGCCGCGGTCGGGCACGGGGGCCCGCTCGGGCGAGGAGGGGCGCTGGAGCACCGGCGTCATCTAGTGTTCACCTCGTCGTAGCGACGGTGCACCGGACGGACCCCGCCGGCGCCCGGCCCTTGGAGGCTGCATGGCCCAGCTGCTCCTGCTCACCAACGCGCTGTCTCCTTCCGCGGAGGTGCTGCCCGCGCTCGGGCTGCTCACCCACGCCGTGCGGGTGCTGCCCGCCGAGCCCGCGGCCCTGGTCGACGCCCCGCCGGCGGACGCCGTGCTGGTCGACGCCCGCCGAGAGCTGGTCGCCGCGCGGTCCCTGGCCCGCCTGCTGCGGACCACCGGCGTGAGCTGCCCCCTGTTCCTCGTCCTCACCGAGGGCGGGCTGGCGGCCGTCGCGGCCGACTGGGGCGCCGACGACGTGCTGCTGGACACCGCCGGCCCCGCGGAGGTGGAGGCCCGCCTGCGCCTGGCCGCCGGGCGCGCCGCGATGGCCGAGGCCGGCGACGACGCCCCCGACGAGATCCGCGCCGGCGACGTGGTGATCGACGAGTCGACGTACACGGCGAAGGTCCGCGGCCGCTCCCTGGACCTCACCTACAAGGAGTTCGAGCTCCTCAAGCACCTCGCCCAGCACCCCGGCCGCGTGTTCAGCCGGGCCCAGCTGCTCAAGGAGGTGTGGGGCTACGACTACTTCGGCGGCACCCGCACCGTCGACGTCCACGTGCGCCGGCTGCGGGCCAAGCTCGGCGCCGAGCACGAGCAGCTGATCGGCACCGTGCGCAACGTCGGCTACCGGTTCGTGCCGCAGACCCGCGAGCGCCGCGAGGCCGACCGCGACGGCTCCGTGCCGGTGGGCGACGCGGGCGACGCGGACGACGTGGGTGACGTGGGTGACGTGGGCGACGTCGTCGACCTCGACCTCGGCGCTGCCCGGCGGGCGCCCGGCAGCACCGGCGCCTGAGCGTGCCGCACGGGTCCGGCGCCGCGCCGCGCGGCGCGGTGGCCGCGGTGACCGCGGTGACCACCGAGGAGGCCGCGGAGGTGCTGGCCCTGGTGGCCGCGGCCGCCGCCACCGACGGCGGGGAGCCGCTGTCCGAGGACGCCCGGCTGGCGCTGCGGGCGCCCGACGCCGCCGTCCGGCACCTGCTCGTGCGCGGCGCCGACGGCTCGCTGGTCGGGTACGCGCAGGTCGCCGCGCGCCCCGGCGCGGACGGCGCGCCCGACGGCGTGACGGCCGAGCTCCTGGTCGCCCCGGCGGCGCGCGGGCGGGGCGAGGGCGGCGCCCTGGCCACCGCCGCCGAGCGGGCCGCCGCGGCCCTGGCGCCCGGTCCGGTGCGGGCCTGGTCGCACGCGGACTCCCCCGCGGCCGCCGCGCTGGCGGCCCGCCGCGGCTACCGGCGCGCCCGCGAGCTGTGGCAGATGGCCCGGCCGCTGGGTCCCTCGGGGCCGCCCCTGCCGCCGCTGGTGGTGCCGGACGGCGTCCGGCTGCGCCCGTTCGTGCCCGGCGCCGACGAGGAGGCCTGGCTCGACGTCAACGCCCGGGCCTTCGCCGCTCACCCGGAGCAGGGCCGCTGGACGCTGGCGGACCTGCTCGCGCGCGAGGGCGAGCCGTGGTTCGACCCGGCGGGCCTGCTGCTGGCCGTCGACGAGGGCGACGGCCGGCTGCTGGCCTCGCACTGGACCAAGCAGCACGACGCGCGCACGGGCGAGGTGTACGTGGTCGGCGTCGCGCCGCAGGCGCAGGGCCGCGGCCTGGGGACGGCGGTGACCCTGGCCGGCCTGCACCACCTGCAGCGGCGCGGCACGACGCTGGTGCGCCTGTACGTGGAGGGCGACAACCTGCCGGCCCGGCGCACCTACGAGCGGCTCGGCTTCTCGCGCGCAGCCACCGACGTCCTCTACGAGCGCCCGTGAGGCGGCGCTGAGGCGGCCCTGACGCGGCCCTGACGCGGCACTGACCTGCGGCTCCGACCGCGCGGGGAGTGGCGCTCCCCACCCCGGCTGCGATGATGCCGACATGGCGAGCACCACGACCCACGCGCGCGCACCGCAGGGCGGTCCGGGCGACGGGGAGGACGCCGCGGCGTCCCCGCCCGCACCCGTCGGAGCCCTCGAGGAGCACCTCGCAGCCGAGGACGACGCCGTCGACGGCCCCGTCGCCGACCCGGCGGACCCCTCCGGCGACGGCCTCGAGCCGCTGCCGGTCGACCGCTTCCTCGACCGCGAGCTGAGCTGGCTCGCGTTCAACGAGCGGGTCCTGGAGCTCGCGGAGGACCCCGCGCTGCCGCTGCTGGAGCGCACCCGCTTCCTCGCGATCTTCGCGAGCAACCTCGACGAGTTCTTCATGGTCCGGGTGGCCGGCCTCAAGCGGCGGATCGCCACGGGCCTGGCGGTGACCGCCGCCAGCGGCCTGGAGCCGCGGGAGGTGCTGGCCGCGATCAGCACGCGCGCCCACACCCTCATGGAGCGCCACGCGGCGGCCTTCACCGACCTGGTCCGCCCGGCGCTGAGCGAGGCGCAGATCGACCTCGTCTGCTGGGAGGACCTGGACGAGGGCGAGCAGGCCCACCTGCACCGCTTCTTCCGCGAGTCCGTCTTCCCCGTGCTCACCCCGCTCGCGGTCGACCCGGCCCACCCCTTCCCCTACATCTCCGGCCTCTCCCTCAACCTCGCCGTCGTGGTGCGCAACCCCACGAGCGAGAAGGAGCACTTCGCCCGGGTCAAGGTGCCGCCGCTGCTGCCCCGCCTGGTGCGGGTCACCACGGCGAGCCCCGAGGGGCGCAGGGCTCGCTTCCTGGCGCTGGAGGACCTCATCGCGGTCCACCTGGACCAGCTCTTCCCGGGCATGGAGGTGCTGGCCACCCACACCTTCCGGGTCACCCGCAACGAGGACCTGGAGGTGGAGGAGGACGACGCCGAGAACCTCCTGCAGGCCTTGGAGAAGGAGCTGCTGCGGCGCCGCTTCGGCCCGCCGGTGCGCCTGGAGCTGGCCCGCGACGCCGACGACCACCTGCGCGACCTGCTGGTCCGCGAGCTGGGCGTCACCGAGGCCGAGACGTACGTGCTGCCCGAGCCGCTGGACCTGCGGGGCCTGAACGCGGTCGCCGACCTCGACCGGCACGAGCTGCACTACCCCGCCTTCCGGGGCCGGACGCCGCGGCTGCTGACCGACGGGCGCGAGAGCGCCAAGCCGCGCGACGTCTTCGCCGCGGTGCGCGCGCGCGACGTGCTGCTGCACCACCCCTACGACTCCTTCTCCACCAGCGTCCAGGCGTTCCTGGCGCAGGCGGCGGCCGACCCCCAGGTGCTGGCGATCAAGCAGACGCTGTACCGCACCTCCGGCGACTCCCCGATCGTCGACGCCCTCGTCGACGCCGCGGAGGCCGGCAAGCAGGTGCTGGCCCTGGTGGAGATCAAGGCGCGCTTCGACGAGCAGGCCAACATCTCCTGGGCCCGCAAGCTGGAGCAGGCCGGCGTCCACGTCGTCTACGGCATCGTCGGGCTCAAGACCCACGCCAAGCTCAGCCTCGTGGTGCGCCAGGAGGGCGAGCGGCTGCGCCGGTACTGCCACGTCGGCACGGGCAACTACAACCCCAAGACGGCCCGGCTGTACGAGGACCTGGGCCTGCTGACCTGCGACGACGAGGTCGGCGAGGACCTCACGAAGCTCTTCAACCAGCTGTCCGGGTACGCGCCCAAGACCCGCTACAAGCGGCTGCTGGTGGCCCCGCGCAGCCTGCGCCGCGGCCTGGTGCAGCGGATCGAGGGCGAGGTCGAGCACGCGCGCGCCGGCAGGCCCGCCCGGGTCCGGATCAAGGTCAACTCGATGGTGGACGAGGTCGTCATCGACGCCCTCTACCGCGCCTCGCAGGCGGGCGTTCCGGTGGACGTCGTCGTGCGCGGCATCTGCGCGCTGCGCCCCGGCGTGCCGGGCCTGAGCGAGACCATCCGGGTGCGCTCGGTGCTGGGCCGCTTCCTGGAGCACAGCCGGGTCTTCGCCTTCGAGGGCGGCGGCGAGCGCGAGGTCTGGATCGGCAGCGCCGACATGATGCACCGCAACCTCGACCGCCGGGTGGAGGCGCTGGTGCGCCTGCGCGACCCCGAGCACGTGCAGACCGTGGTGGACGTGGTCGACCGGTCGATGGACGAGCGCAGCGCGAGCTGGCACCTGGACGCCGACGGCTCCTGGCAGCGCCGCGCGACCGGGACCGACGGCCAGCCGCTGGCCGACGTGCAGGAGCACTTCATCGCCGCGCGGGCCAACCGCCGCCAGCGGCTGCGGTGAGGGCGCGCAGCGGGGCGGAGGACGGGTGGCGCTGGTGATGCCCTTCGACCTCCCGGTCCCGGTGGTCCGGGCGGCGGGGGCCGTGTGCTGGCACCGGGAGGGCGGCTCGCTGCGGGTGATGCTCGTGCACCGGCCCAAGTACCAGGACTGGTCCTGGCCCAAGGGCAAGCTCGAGCCGGGCGAGCCCGCAGCCGCGGCCGCCGTCCGCGAGGTCGGCGAGGAGACCGGGCTGGCCGTCCGGCTCGGCGTGGCGCTGCCCAGCGCCCGCTACCCGCTGGGCGCCGAGGCCACCAAGCACGTCTCCTACTGGGCGGCGCACGTGCCCGGGGCCAGCCACCCGCGCCCGCCGCGCCCGGACGAGGTCGACCGCACCGAGTGGGTCACCACCGCCGACGCCGACCGCCTCCTGACCCGGCGCGCGGACCGGGTCCAGCTGCGCGCGCTGCTGGACGCCGACGCGGGCGGCGTCCTGGACACCTGGTCGTTCGTGGTGCTGCGCCACGGCCACGCCCGCCCCAAGAGCGTGTGGGGCCACGCGGACGCCGAGCGCCCGCTGGTCGCCGCCGGGCGGCGCCAGGCGGTCGCGCTGCCCGCGCTGCTGGCGGCGTGGAGCCCGCCCCGCGTGGTCTCCAGCCCCTGGGAGCGGTGCGTGGAGACGGTGCAGCCCTACCTGGACGCCAGCGGCGCGGGGCTGAGGACGCGCGGGCGGCTCAGCGAGGACGGCCACCGGCGCGACCCGGCCAAGGTCGCCCGGCTGGTGAGCAAGCTGCTGGCCAAGCGCCGCCCGGTGCTGGTCTGCACCCACCGGCCGGTGCTCACGACGCTGCTGGGCACGCTCGCGGGCCACGCCGCGGCCGGCGTGGGCGACGCGATCCCCCGGGCCGACCCCTACCTCGACCCGGGCGAGGTGCTGGTCGCCCACGTCTCGACGTCCGGGGGGCGCGTGGTCGCCGTGGAGCGGCACGCGCCGATCCCCCGCTGAGCGACGACTTCGTCACCCCCAGTCATGCCACGCCACCGGCGGGGTGGCCGTGATGGGAACGTGATCCTTCCCCTGACCAGCGAGTTCATGCTGCGTTCACCTCGTCCCGTGCACCGCTTCACCTGGCCTCCCTACCGTCCGCTGTGTCAGAGCGCCTGGATCGGTCCGGGCGCTCGCTCGAGAGAGGCACACATCACGTGAAGCGCAGCACCCTGGGCCGCGCGGCCCTGCCCGCAGCCATCGTGCTCACCCTCGGCCTGTCCGCGTGCAGCGCGGCCAACGAGACCAGCTCCACCGACAGCGAGTCGAGCGCCGGCGGCGCGGCGGCCCTGTCCGGCGAGGTGAACGGCGTCGGCTCCTCCGCGCAGGCCTCGGCCATGGAGGCCTGGATCGCGGGCTTCACCGAGGTGCAGCCCGACCTGACGGTGAACTACGACCCGCAGGGCTCCGGCGCCGGGCGCGAGCAGTTCATCGCCGGCGGCGCCAGCTTCGCGGGCTCCGACGCCTACCTGGACGACGAGGAGCTCGCCAGCGCCGAGGAGCGCTGCGCGGGCGGCAACGCCGTCGACCTCCCGGTCTACATCTCCCCGATCGCCGTGGTCTACAACCTCGAGGGCGTCGACGAGCTGAACCTCGCCCCGGCCACGATCGCCAAGATCTTCAGCGGCCAGATCACCGACTGGTCCGACCCGGCGATCGCCGCCGACAACGGCGGCACCGCGCTGCCGGCCGGCCCGATCACCCCCGTGCACCGCCAGGACGACTCGGGGACCACCGAGAACTTCATGGAGTACCTGGTCGCGACCGCGGGCGCGGACTTCCCGTACGAGCCCGACGGTGTGTGGCCGATCGAGGGCGGCGAGGCGGCCAACCAGACCAACGGCATGATCCAGGCCGTCACCGCGGGCGCCGGCTCCATCGGCTACGCCGACGCCAGCCGCGCCGGCGACCTCGGCGTGGCCTCGATCGGGGTCGGCGACGCCTTCGTGGCGCCGACCGCCGAGGCCGCGGCAACGGTCGTCGACGTCTCCACCCCGGTCGAGGGGCGCCCCGAGGGCGACCTCGCCATCGACCTGGACCGCGCGACCACCGAGGCCGGCGCCTACCCGCTGGTCCTCGTCAGCTACGCGGTGGCCTGCACCAGCTACGAGGACGCTGAGGAGGCCGAGCGCGTCAAGGCCTTCCTGACCTACGTGACGAGCGAGGAGGGCCAGCAGGCCGCGGCCGACAACGCCGGCTCCGCGCCGATCTCCGAGGACCTCCGCTCGCAGGTGACGCCCGTGATCGAAGGCATCAGCGCCGCCAGCTGACCCGACGGGAGCCGCCCCGGCCGCTCCGCTCCTGCGAGCGGGATGATCGGGGCGGCTCCCGGCTCCACCACCGCCCCTCCAGGAGGTCCCGCCCGATGTCGACCACAGCCCCCGACTCGACGAGCCTGGGCTCCGGCCGGGTCCGCCGCGGCGACGGCGCCTTCCGCACGACCACCACCGCCGCCGGTGTCCTCATCCTGCTCATCCTCGCCGGGGTCGCCGTCTTCCTCGTGTCCGAGTCGGTGCCCGCCTTCACGGCCGCTCCCGAGGACGTCATCGGCGGGGAGGGCTTCGCCAGCTACGTCTGGCCCCTCCTGTTCGGCACCGTGCTCGCCGCGGCGATCGCCCTGGTGGTCGGTGCGCCGCTGGGGGTGGGCATCGCGCTGTACCTGTCGCACTTCGCCCCGCGCCGCCTCGCCTACGGCCTGGGCTACCTCGTCGACCTGCTGGCGGCAGTGCCCAGCCTCGTCTTCGGCCTGTGGGGGCTGGCGACCTTCGGCCCGTTCCTCGTGCCGGCGTACGCGTGGCTCGCCGAGAACGCGAGCTGGATCCCCTTCTTCGCCGGCCCCGCCTCCGCCAGCGGGCGCACGATCCTCACCGCCGGGCTCGTGCTGGCCGTGATGATCCTCCCCGTCGTCACCGCCCTGTCGCGCGAGATCTTCCGCCAGACGCCGCGACTGCACGAGGAGGCCGCCCTGGCCCTCGGCGCCACGCGCTGGGAGATGATCCGCTACGCCGTGCTCCCCTACGGGCGCTCCGGCGTGGTGTCCGCAGCGATGCTCGGGCTCGGCCGCGCGCTCGGCGAGACGATGGCGGTCGTGCTGATCCTCTCCGCCTCCGGTGGCGTCAGCTTGAACCTGATCAGCTCCACCAACCCGGGCACCATCCCCGCGAACATCGCCTCGCAGTTCCCGGAGGCCACGGGCCTGGGCATCAACACGCTCATCGCCACCGGCCTGGTCCTGTTCGTGCTGACCTTCGCCGTGAACTTCGCCGCCCGCGCGGTCGTGAACCGCCGCGCCGAGTACTCCGGAGCCAACTGATGACCGACGTGCGCGCGACCGAGGTCCCCACGGGCACCGCTGGCGGCCCTCGGCCGGCGGTCGTGAGGCTCGGCACGCGCTCCCTGCCGCGGTGGGCGCCGCTGGGTGCCCTGGTGGTCGGCGCCGCGGTCGCCGGCGCGGTGAGCCTCGTGACCGGCTTCTCCCTGGTCGGCTTCGCGGTGATGACCGCCCTGGTGACCGTCATCGTCCTCGTGGGCGCCTCGCGAGCCGTCGAGGGCGGCCGGAAGGCCACGGACCGCCTCGTCACCTGCCTGGTCACCGGGGCCTTCCTGCTGGCCCTGGTCCCGCTGGTCTCGGTCGCGTGGACCGTCATCAGCCGGGGCGTGACCCGCTTCGACGTCGAGTTCTTCACCTACTCGATGCGCGGTGTCGTCGGCGAGGGCGGTGGCGCCTACCACGCGATCATGGGCACGCTGATCATCTCGGCCCTGGCCGCGGTCATCTCGGTGCCGATCGGGCTCCTGACCGCCGTCTACCTCGTGGAGTACGGCCGCGGCCGCCTGGCCAAGGCCATCACGTTCCTCGTCGACGTGATGACCGGCATCCCCTCGATCGTCGCCGGCCTGTTCGCCTTCGCGCTCTTCGCCCTGTTCCTCGGTCCCGGGGTCCGGCTGGGTGTCATGGGCTCGGTCGCGCTGTCGGTGCTGATGATCCCGCTGGTGGTGCGCTCGACCGAGGAGATGCTCAAGCTCGTGCCCAACGAGCTGCGCGAGGCCGCGTACGCCCTCGGCGTCCCCAAGTGGCTCACGATCGTGCGCGTGGTGCTGCGGACCTCCGTGGCCGGCATCGCGACCGGCATCACCCTGGCCATCGCCCGCGTCATCGGCGAGACCGCTCCGCTGCTGGTCACCGTCGGGTCGACGTCGTCGGTCAACCTCAACCCCTTCGAGGGGCGGATGGCGGCCCTGCCGGTGTTCTCCTACTTCTCCCTCACGCAGCCGGGCGCGAACCCCGAGTTCTCCGTGGACCGCGCCTGGACGGCTGCCCTGGTACTGGTCATCCTGGTGATGCTGTTCAACCTGCTCGCCCGCCTCATCTCGAGGGCCTTCTCCCCCAAGGCCCGCTGAGCCCGCTCAGCACACCTCCGAACCTGCTCCTGGAAGGGCTCTCATGGGCAAGCGCATCGACGTCTCCGACCTCGACATCTACTACGGCAGCTTCCTCGCCGTGGAGAAGGTCACCATGGTCATCGAGCCGCGCACGGTGACCGCGCTGATCGGCCCCTCGGGCTGCGGCAAGTCGACCTTCCTGCGCTCGCTGAACCGCATGCACGAGGTCATCGTCGGCGCGCACGTCGAGGGCAAGGTCGTCATGGACGGCCAGGACATCTACGCCTCCGACGTCGACCCGGTCGACGTCCGCCGCTCGATCGGCATGGTCTTCCAGCGCCCGAACCCGTTCCCGACGATGTCGATCGCCGAGAACGTGCTCGCCGGCTCCAAGCTGAACAACAAGCGGATGCGCAAGAGCGAGTCGGACGACCTGGTCGAGCGCTCGCTGCGCGGCGCCAACCTGTGGGAGGAGGTCAAGGACCGCCTCAACCGGCCCGGCTCCGGCCTCTCCGGCGGCCAGCAGCAGCGCCTGTGCATCGCGCGCGCCATCGCCGTGCAGCCGCAGGTGCTGCTGATGGACGAGCCCTGCTCCGCCCTGGACCCGATCTCGACCCTCGCCATCGAGGACCTGATCTCCGAGCTCAAGCAGGACTACACGATCGTCATCGTCACCCACAACATGCAGCAGGCCTCCCGCGTCAGCGACACGACGGCCTTCTTCAACATCGCCGGCACGGGCAAGCCGGGCAAGCTCATCGAGATGACCGACACCGCGACGATCTTCTCCAACCCCACCGAGAAGTCGACCGAGGACTACGTCTCCGGCCGCTTCGGGTGAGTCGGGCGGCTCAGCCCAGGAACGGGTGCGCCAGCAGGTAGACGCCGGCGGCCACCAGCCCGGCAGCGGGGATGGTCAGCACCCAGGCCACCGCGATGTTGCCGGCCACGCCCCAGCGCACCGCCGACAGCCGCCGGGTGGCCCCGACCCCCATGATCGCCGAGGTGATCGTGTGGGTGGTGGAGACGGGGGCCTGGAAGGCGAAGGCCGCCGTGTACAGGACGCCGGCCGACACGGTCTCGGCCGCGAAGCCGCGCGGGGGGTCCAGCTCGATGACGCGGCGGCCCAGGGTGCGCATGATCCGCCAACCGCCGGACCACGTGCCCAGGCTGATCGCCCCGGCCGCGGCCACCTTCACCCACAGCGGGATGCCCTCGGAGGTGCTGGCGAAGCCGCCGGCGACCAGGGCCAGGAGGATCACGCCCATCGTCTTCTGGGCGTCCTGCAGGCCGTGGCCCAGGGCCATCGCCGCCGCCGAGATCGTCTGGGCGGCCCGGAAGCGCCGGTGGGTGGGGCTCGGAGCGGCGTTGCGGAAGGCCCAGAGGATGGCGACCATCAGCAGGTAGGCGAGGACGAACCCGACCAGCGGCGAGAGCAGCATCGGGACGACGACCCGGTCGAGGATGACGTCCCACTGCACGCGGGTGGCCGACGCCAGGCCGGCGCCGGTGAGGCCGCCGATCAGGGCGTGGGTGGAGCTGGACGGCAGGCCCCACCACCAGGTCAGCAGGTTCCAGGCGATCGCCCCGACCAGGCCCGCGAGCACCACCACCAGCCCGGCGTGGCCCTCCGGCGGCGAGATGATGCCGTTGCCGATGGTCAGCGCCACCTCCTCCCCCAGCAGGGCGCCGAGGAGGTTGAAGACCGCCGCCATCGCCAGCGCCACCCTCGGGGTCAGCGCGCGGGTGGAGACCGACGTGGCGATCGCGTTCGCGGCGTCGTGGAAGCCGTTGGTGTAGTCGAAGGCGAGGGCGACGACGACCACGGTGACGACGAGCGCGAGCTCCACGGAGGTCAGGACTCCTTGACCGCGAGGGTCTCCACGGTGTGGGCGACCTTCTCGAAGGCGTCCGCGGCCTGCTCCAGCTGCTCGACGACCTCCTTGACCTTCATCAGCGCGATGGCGTCCCTCTCGTGCTCGAAGAGGTCCGCGAGCAGGGAGCGGTGCACCTGGTCGGCCTGGTTCTCCAACCGGTTGATCTCCACCCAGTAGTCGGCCAGGTCGCGCATCGAGCGCAGCCGGGGCATGGCCGCGGCGGTCAGCTCGGCCTGCCGCTGCAGCACCGCGACCTGCTCGGAGACCCCGGCCGGCAGCACGTCGACCTTGTACAGGACGACGAGCTCGGCCGCCGCCTCCATGAAGTCCATGCAGTCGTCCAGGCCCGAGGCCAGTGCGTAGATGTCCTCGCGGTCGAAGGGCGTCACGAAGGTGGAGTTGAGCCGGCGCATGATCGCGTGCGTGGCCTCGTCGGCGCGGTGCTCGGCGTCGGACATCGCCGCGGCGAGGCGGGCGCGCTCGGGGCCCGGGGCCGCGCCCAGCAGCTCGCCCAGCAGGTTCGCGCCGTCGACCAGGTGCCCCGCGGAGGTGGCGAAGAGGTCGAAGAAGGTCGTGTCGCGCGGGGTGAGGCGCATGGCGGGCGGGCCCTCCGAGCAGAGGCGGCGGCCCGGGACCAGGCCGCCGGAGAGACTAGAGCAGGGGCTCTCGGGAACCGGACGGCGACGCGTCCGCGTCAGCCGCGGTCGAGCCCGAGCAGGCGGTCGATCTCGTCCTGGGGGAGGACGCCGTCGGCCTCGGAGGCAGCGACGACGAGCTCGCCGTAGAGCTCGATCTCCTCGGCGAGGACGTCGTCATCGAGGCGCCTGGTGGGCTCCATCCCGCCACGGTAGCGGGCGCAGGTGCAGGTCAGCACGACGGAGCCCCCTCAGCCCACCCGCTCGGGCGATCGCGCGCCTGCACCCGGGGCCCCGCCGGGCCAGGGTGGGGGCGTGCACCCCGTCGACGCCCTGCGGCGCACCGCGTTCCTCCTCGAGCGGAGCCAGGCGCCCGCGCACCGGGCGGGCGCCTTCCGGCGAGCGGCGCTCGTGCTGGCCGGCCTGGCCGACGACGAGCTCGCCCGGCGCCTGCGCGAGGGCACCCTGACCGAGCTGGCCGGCATCGGCCCGCGGACGGCGTCCGTGGCCACCGCCGCCGCCGCGGGCGAGGTGCCCGCCTACCTCGCCGACCTGGAGGCCGGGAGCGCGCCCGAGCCCCTGGAGCCGGCCGCCCGGGCGCTGCTGGGCGCCCTGCGCGGCGACCTGCACGCCCACACCGACTGGAGCGACGGAGGGAGCCCGGTGGAGGAGATGGCCGCCACCGCCGCCGAGATCGGCCACGAGTACCTGGCGATCACCGACCACTCCCCCCGGCTGCGGGTGGCGAACGGCCTGTCCTCCGCCCGCCTGGAGCAGCAGCTGGACCTCCTGGACCGCCTGCGCGAGCCGCTGGCGCCGTTCGTCCTGCTGTCCGGCATCGAGGTCGACATCACCGACGACGGCGGGCTGGACGGCGATCGGGACCTGCTCGACCGCCTCGACGTCGTGGTCGCCTCGGTCCACAGCCGGCTCGGCGGCCGCTCCAGCGCGCAGGCGATGACGCAGCGGATGCTGGCCGCGGTCGCCGACCCGCGCGTCGACGTCCTGGGGCACTGCACCGGGCGGCTGGTCACCGGCGACCGCGGGCAGCGCGCCGAGGCGCCCTTCGGCGCCGCCGCCGTCTTCGCCGCCTGCGCCGAGCGCGGCGTGGCCGTGGAGGTCAACAGCCGGCCCGAGCGGCTGGACCCGCCCCGGCGCCTGCTGCGCCAGGCCGTGGAGGCCGGCTGCCTGCTCAGCATCGACACCGACGCGCACGCCCCGGGGCAGCTGGCCTGGCAGCACCTGGGCGCAGCGCGGGCGGCCGAGTGCGGCGCGAGCGCGGAGCAGGTGGTCGACGCGTGGCCCCTCGAGCGCCTGCGCGAGTGGCTCAGGCGGGCAGGCTGAGCACGCGGGGGCGCTCGCGCACCGGCGTCGCCGGGTCCCGGCCGTCGCGCGCGGCGGGCATGGCGCGAGCGGTGGGCGTGGCGGGAGCGGTGGGCGCCCACGCGCCGAAGCCCGCCTGCTCGGCCCGCGCGTACCAGGAGCGCACCGCGCCGTCGAGGTCCTCCTCGGCGGTCGGGCGACCGAACCACCAGCCCTGCCCGTGGTCGCAGCCGAGCTCGACCAGGCGGCGGGCCTGGTCCTCGGTCTCCACGCCCTCGGCCACGACGGTCAGCCGGTGCGCGTGCGCGAGGTCGATGACGGCCTTCACCACGGCCGTCGCGGACGCGTCGGTGCCCAGGCGGGAGACGAAGCAGCGGTCGATCTTCATGAACGCCAGGTCGAGGGCGTTCAGGTAGGACAGCGCCGACCAGCCGGTGCCGAAGTCGTCCAGCCCCACGCCGACGCCCAGCGCCTGCAGCCCCTCCAGCGTGGCGCGGGCGCCGTCGCCCTGGTCGAGCAGGGAGTGCTCGACCAGCTCCACGAGCAGGCGGCTGGACGGCGTCCCGGACAGGCGCAGCGCGCCGCCGACCAGCTGGGCCAGGTCCGGGCGCGAGAGCGTGCGCGAGGACATGTTGACGGCCACGGTGGGCGCGCGGTGCTGGGCGCCGGCCAGGCCCGGGGCGCGCGGGGCCGGCGGCTGCCAGCGGGCGGCCATGGCGCTGGCCCGCCCGAGGACCCACTCGTCCAGGCGCACCACGAGACCGGTCTCCTCCGAGACGCCGACGAACAGCGCCGGCGACAGCGGCCCGAGCTCGGGGTCCACGACGCGCGCCAGGGCCTCGACGCCGGCCACCTCGCCCGTGGCCAGGTCGACCACCGGCTGGTACAGCAGCGCCAGCCGGCCGGCGTCCAGCGCCGAGCGCAGCACGGCCTCGCTGCGCACCCGGGCCCGCGCCTGCTCCTCCTGCGCCGGGTCGAAGGTCGCCACCCGGTCGCGCCCGTCGGCCTTGGCGCGGCGCAGGGCCAGGCGGGCGCGGCGCAGGAGGTCCTCGGCGTCCAGGCCCACGTCCTCCGGGCGCGCGCCGTCGGCCTCGGCCAGGCCCACCGACGCGGTGACGGTCAGCGGCTCGCGCAGCCCCGCCAGCGGGTGGGGGCGGCGGGCGCCGGCCACCAGGCGGGCCGCCAGCTCGCCGCCGCTGACCGGCCACGGCCCGGTCGGCCCGCTGGCCGGCTCGCCGTCGGCGACCAGGACGGCGAAGGTGTCGCCGTCGAGGCGGGCGAGCACCGCGGCCTCGGGCGCGAGCGCGCGCAGCCGCTGCGCGACGGAGACCAGCAGCGCGTCGCCGGTGGCGCGCCCCAGGGCGTCGTCCAGCACGCCGAAGCGGTCGAGGTCGACCAGCGCCAGCTCGACCCGGCGCCCGGGGCGCAGCTCGCCGAGGGAGCGGGCCAGCGCGGCGTGCAGGGCGGCGCGGGTCGGCAGCCCGGTCAGCGGGTCGCGCGAGCTCGGCAGCACCGGTGCCGTGACGTCGACCGCGGAGCCGAACATGCGCACCGGGGCTCCGAGGGCGTCGACGTCGACCTCGGACCAGGCGTGCACGGTGCGCTCGACGCCGTCCTCGCCCACCATCCGGAAGCGCTCGGTGGTGCCGCGGCGGCTCTCCCGCGTGACCAGCAGGGACGCGCGCACGCGCGCCCGGTCGGCCGGCACCACGAGGGACAGCCACCAGGTCAGCGAGGGCGTCGTCGTCGCCGGGTCGGTGCCGGCCAGGTGGTGCATGCCCGCGGACCAGCTGAGCTCGCCGGAGACGAGGTCGAGCTCCCAGGCGGCGGCGGACAGGGCCGCGAGCCCGGTCTCCTGCGGCGCGCGGCGCTGCCCGGGCACGCCAGCGGTCCTGCTGCTGGTGGCGACCCACGGGGCTGGCATGCCCCTACGGTGTCACCCGCGGTGACCGCAGGGGCGGCAATCGCGAAGGACACGCCGCCGCGTCCGGTCCGTGCCCCAGCGACCTCACCCAGGGTGACCGGATGTCCGCGCCAGGAGCGCGCCGTGCCGCCCGACGGTCACTCCCCGGCGTACCCGTGGGGGTTGGCCTGCTGCCAGCGCCAGGTGTCGGCGCACATCGCCGCGAGGTCGCGCGTCGCCGTCCACCCGAGCTCCTCGCGCGCCCGGGCGGGGTCGGCGTAGGAGACGGCCACGTCGCCCGGACGCCGCGGCGCGCGGACCACCGGGACCTCCCGGCCGCTGGCCCGCGCGAACGCCGCCACCACCTCGAGCACCGAGGAGCCGCGCCCGGTGCCCAGGTTCCACGCGTGCGCGCCGCTGACCCGCCCGAGCCGCTCCAGCGCCGCGAGGTGGCCCTCGGCGAGGTCGAGCACGTGGATGTAGTCGCGCACGCCCGTGCCGTCGGGGGTGTCGTAGTCGTCGCCGTAGACCGTCAGCGCCTCGCGCCGGCCCACCGCGACCTGGGCGATGTAGGGCACCAGGTTGTTGGGGATCCCGCTGGGGTCCTCCCCGATCCGGCCCGAGGGGTGCGCGCCGACCGGGTTGAAGTAGCGCAGCAGGGCCACGGCCCAGCGCTCGTCGGCGGCCGCGACGTCCATGAGCACCTGCTCGACCACGAACTTCGTCCACCCGTAGGGGTTGGTGGCACCGCGCGGGGATTCCTCGGTGAGCGGGACCTGCGTCGCCGCGCCGTAGACCGTGGCCGAGGAGCTGAACACGATGGTGCGGCAGTCCACGGCCTCCATGGCCCGCACGAGGTTGAGCGTGCCGGCGACGTTCACCCGGTAGTAGCGCTCGGGCTGGGCCACGGACTCCCCCACCGCCTTGAGCGCGGCGAAGTGGATGACGGCCTCGGGGCGCACCTGCTCCAGCGCGGCGCGCAGCGCAGGCTCGTCCAGGACGTCGACCTCGTGCAGCGCCACCTCGCGGCCGGTGATCTCCTGCACCCGGCGCAGCGCCTCGGCGCTGGAGTTGGACAGGTCGTCGACGACGGCGACGTCGTGGCCGGCCTCCAGGAGGGCCACCACCGTGTGGCTTCCGATGTACCCGGCGCCGCCGGTGACGAGGATCCTCATGGTCGGCGACGCTACCGCTCCGGGCGGCCCGGCGTCGGTACCCTGCGGCCCGTGCGCGCGCTGGTGAGGGTCGTCGTCAACGCCGCCGCCCTGTGGGTGGCGACGCTCGTGGTGCCCGGGATCAGCGTCCGGGAGACGGGCGAGCCCGTCACGCAGGTGGTCACCTACCTCGCCCTGGGGCTGCTGTTCGGCCTGGTGAACCTGCTCGTGCGGCCGGTCGTGAAGCTGCTGTCGCTGCCGCTGTACGTGCTGACCCTCGGGCTCTTCTCCCTCGTGGTGAACGCCCTGATGCTCGAGCTGACGTCGTGGCTGTCGCGCTCCACGCCGCTGACCCTCGAAGTCGACCGCTTCTTCTGGTCCGCCGTGCTCGGCGCCGTCGTGATCTCCGTGGTCAGCTGGGTGCTCGACCTCGTGGTGCCCGACGGCGACTGACCCCGTCCCCGCGGCACGACGCCACACCCCGCGAGCCGCACCGGTGGGCTCTGGCGGCGCCGGCTCAGAAGCGACTGACGTCGAGCAGCCGCACCACCGCGGTCCCGGCGTCGTCGGACGCCGTGAGGTCGACCTCGGCCTCGATGCCCCAGTCGTGGTCGCCGTCCGGGTCGTCGAGCACCTGGCGCACCCGCCAGCGCCGGGGCTCGCGCTCCTCGGTGATCTGCAGCATCGCCGGGCCGCGCGCGTCGGCGCCGGTGCCCACGGCGTCGGTGCTGCCGTGGTCGGCGCTCCAGGCGGTCATCGCCTCGCGCCAGCGGTCGGCGTCCCAGCCCGCCTCGGCGTCGAGCTGGCCGAGGTCCCAGGAGCGGCCGCGGGCGAAGAGCTCCACGCGGCGGAACATCGCGTTGCGCACCTGCACGGTGAAGGCCCGGCGGTTGGCGGTGATGCCGCGCGCGGGCGGCGGCGGGGGCGGCGTCCCGGTGAGGATCGTCTCGGGGTGGGTCAGGGCCTCCCACTCGTCGAGCAGCGAGGAGTCGGTCTGGCGCACGACCTCCCCGAGCCACTCGAGCACGTCCTCCAGCTCCTCGGTGCGCTGCACCGAGGGGACCGTCTGGCGCAGCGCCCGGTAGGCGTCGGACAGGTAGCGCAGCACCGCGCCCTCCGAGCGGGCGAGGCCGTAGCGGCGCACGAGGTCGCCGAAGGTCATGGCCTCCTCGAGCATGAGGCGCACGACGGACTTGGGGCTGAGGGCGTCCTCGGGCAGCCACGGCGCGCTGACCCGGTAGGCCTCGAACGCCGCCTCGAGCAGCTCGGCGAGCGGCTTGGGCCAGGTGACCTGCTCCAGCAGCTCCATCCGCTCCTCGTACTCGATGCCGTCGGCCTTCATCTGGGCGACGGCCTCGCCGCGGGCGGCGTGCTGCTGGGCGAGCAGGATCGGGCGCGGGTCGTCCAGGGTCGACTCCACGACGGAGACGACGTCCAGCGCCGGGGTGTCGGACTCGGCGTCCAGGACGTCGAGCGCGGCGAGGGCGAAGGTGGACAGCGGCTGGTTGAGCGCGAAGTCGGCCTGCAGGTCGACGGTCAGGCGCAGCATCCGGCCGGTCTCGTCGGGCTCGGGCAGCCGCTCGACGACGCCGGCGGTGAGCAGGTCGCGCGTGATCGCCACGGCGCGCTTGACGAGGCGGACCTGGCTGGCGCGGTCCTCGTGGTTGTCGCGCAGGAGGTGGCGCAGCGAGGACGCCGCGTTCCCGGGCCGGGCGATGACGTTCAGCACCATCGCGTGGGTGATCTTCATGCGGCTGACCAGCGGCTCCGGCGGGGCGGAGACCAGGCGCTCGAAGGTCTGCTCCCCCCACGAGACCTCGCCGTCGGGGGCCTTCTTGCGCACCACCTTGCGCTGCTTCTTGGGGTCGTCGCCGGCCTTGGCGAGGGCCTTCGCGTTCTCGATGACGTGCTCGGGGGCCTGGACGACGACCGTGCCGGCCGTGTCGTAGCCCGCGCGGCCCGCGCGCCCGGCGATCTGGTGGAACTCGCGGGCGCTCAGCAGCCGGGTGCGGCGGCCGTCGTACTTGGTGAGGGAGGTGATGAGCACCGTGCGGATCGGCACGTTGATGCCGACGCCGAGGGTGTCGGTGCCGCAGATCACCGGCAGCAGGCCCTGCTGGGCCAGGGTCTCCACGAGGCGGCGGTACTTGGGCAGCATCCCGGCGTGGTGGACGCCGATCCCGTGGCGGACGAGCTTGCTGAGCACCGACCCGAACCCGGCGGCGAAGCGGAAGTCGCCGATCGCGGCGGCGATGGCGTCGCGCTGCTCGCGGCTGGCGAGGGTCACGGACAGCAGCGACTGCGCGCGCTCCAGGGCCCCGGCCTGGGTCGGGTGGACGACGTAGACCGGCGCCTCCTTGGCGGCCAGCAGCTCGTCGATGCTCTCGTGCACCGGCGTCAGCACGTACTGGTGGTGCAGCGGCACCGGGCGCTCGGCGCCGGCGACCGTGGTCGTCGGGCGGCCGGTGCGGCGGGTGAGGTCCTCCTCGAAGCGGCTGACGTCGCCCAGGGTCGCGGACATCAGCAGGAACTGCGCCTGCGGCAGCTCCAGCAGGGGCACCTGCCAGGCCCAGCCGCGGTCGCGGTCGGCGTAGTAGTGGAACTCGTCCATGACCACGAGGCCGACGTCGGCGTCCGCCCCCTCGCGCAGCGCCTGGTTGGCCAGCACCTCGGCCGTGCAGCAGATGACCGGGGCGGAGGCGTTGACCGCGCCGTCGCCGGTGACCATTCCGACCCGGTCGGCGCCGAGGACGTCGACGAGGGCGAAGAACTTCTCGCTCACCAGCGCCTTGATCGGCGCGGTGTAGATGCTGCGGCGCCCCTGCGCCAGCGCGGCGAAGTGGGCCCCGAGCGCGACCATCGACTTGCCCGACCCGGTCGGGGTGGCCAGGACGACGTTCGCCCCGGTGACGACCTCGATCAGCGCCTCGGACTGCGCGGGGTACAGCTCCAGGGCGCGCTCGGAGGCCCACGTGGAGAAGGCGTCGTAGAGGGCGTCGGGGTCGGCGTCCGCGGGAGTCCGCGCGGAGGAGGTGGCCGGCAGGAGGTCGCCGAGGGTGGGAGCAGGGGTCATGAGGGCTCCATCCTCCCCTGTCCCGCGGCTCCCGTCGCTCGCCGAGGTGCGGGTCCGGTCCAACTCGGAGACCATTCGGCGCCCCTTACGCCGTAATCCCTGGAGAGCCCCCATGCCATCGACCACCTCTCCCAGCGCCGTGACCGGCGGCTCGCGGGGCCTGTACGGCTCCACCATCGGGGAGCACCAGGTGCGCTCGGCCACCGCCGAGCTCGTCGGCACGGCCGTGCTCGTCTTCGTCGGCACCAGCGCCGCGGTCGCCGGGCCGGTGCTGGGGATCGAGGGCTTCGGGTCGCTCGGCGTCGTCCTCGCCTTCGGCCTCACCCTCGTCGCCCTGGTCGCCTCCCTCGGCCACGTGTCGGGGTGCCACGTGAACCCGGCCGTCACGCTCGGGCTCGCCGCCGTGGGCCGCTTCCCGTGGAAGCTCGTGCCCGCCTACGTCGTCGCCCAGCTCGTCGGCGGCGTGCTCGGGGCGGCCGCGACCTGGGTCAGCTACGGCGACCGCGCCCGCGAGGTCGCGAGCCTCTCCGCGACCGTGCCGAACACCGGCGTCTCCCAGGGCCGGGCGCTGGTGGTGGAGGCGCTCGTGACCTTCGTCCTCGTGCTCGTCGTCGTGTCCGTGGCCACCGACGACCGGGTGCCGGACGCCGTCGCGCCGCTGGCCGTGGGCTTCGCGCTCTCCGCCGCGATCTTCGTCGCCGGCCCGCTGACCGGCGGCGCCGTCAACCCCGCCCGCGCCGTCGGCCCGAACCTGCTCTCCGGCGAGCTCGGCCCCCTGTGGCTGTACGTCGTGGGGCCGGTCGTCGGCGGCGTCGCGGCGGCGTTCCTGTACGCGCGGGTGCTGGAGCGCACCGAGGCGCCGTCCTGAGAGGATCAGCGGCGCAGGGCCTCTAGCTCAATCGGTAGAGCAGCGGACTTTTAATCCGCGGGTTGTGGGTTCGAGCCCCACGGGGCCCACTCCTCCACCGGCGCCACGGGCGCCGCAGCCGCCGCCCGCAGCGGGTCGGCCTCCAGCGCGTCGGTCAGCAGCGAGACCAGCGCCTCGAGCTGCACGTCGGTCGCTGCGCCCGGCTCCTCGTCCGACCCGTCGAGCGCCCGGGCGGCGAGCCCGGCCTTGCTGTCGATGAGCGCGGCGACCCGGGCGTCGAGGGTCTGGGCGGCGATGATCCGCCACGCGGTGACCGGCTCCGTCTGGCCGATCCGGTGGGCGCGGTCGATGGCCTGGGTCTGCTCGGCGTCGGTCCACGACAGCTCGCCGAGCACGACGTTGGAGGCGACCTGCAGGTTCAGCCCCACCCCGGCCGCGGTGAGGGAGCAGACGGCGATCGCGACGTCGGGGTCCTTGACGAAGGCGTCGATGTTGCGCTGGCGCGCGGCCGGCGTCTGGTCGCCGCGGATGGAGGAGTACCGCACGCCCTGGCGGGCGAAGAACTCCTCGGCGGCGTCCATGACGTCCACGTGCTTGGCGAAGAAGACGACCTTGCCCGCGCTGCGGGCCAGCTGGGCCGCGTAGTCGGCGGCGAGACCGGCCTTGGCCTGCCCGATGCGCCGCAGCACGCTGAACACGTTCTCGCCGGTCGCCGTGGCGGAGTCCTTGAGCTCGGCGCGGGCCACCCGGCGCACGAGCTCGGAGTCGATCCCCCGGGCGGCGGCACCGGGATCGCGGTTCGCCAGCGCCCGGTCGTACCGCTCCACCATCCGGGCGGCGAGGTCGCGCTCGGCGGCCCGGATCGAGCGCCCGGCCGGCCCGTCGAGGTCGACGGGGAGGTCGGCGATGCGGCGCGCGGGGATGTCGGCGGCCACGTCGACCTTGCGGCGGCGGACGATGCCGAGGTCCACCACGCTGCGGCGCGCGGCGGGGTAGAAGTCGAGGTCCGCGGGCGTGAAGCCGGTCTCCTCCAGCGCCTCGGCCAGCGGGCCCCGCGGCTCCTTCTCGTCGATCCAGCCGAGGAACTGCCAGATCGCCCGGAAGTCGTCGATGTCGTTGATCAGCGGGGTGCCGGTGAGGGCCATCAGCAGCGGCCTCGCCGTGCGCGCGCGGATGCGGTCGGCGATCTCCAGGACGTTCTGGGAGCGCTGGGAGGTCCGGTTCTTGATCAGGTGCGCCTCGTCGACGACCATCCCGCGGAACCCCAGGTCGCCGAGCCAGCCCAGGTGGCGGTCGAGGACCTCGTAGTTGATGACGACGACGTCGGCGAAGCCGTCGACCGTGTCGCCGTCCCCCTGGACGACGGTGACGCGGCGGTGCGGCGTCCAGAGGCCGACCTCGCGCGCCCAGTTCGTCTTCACGACGCTCGGGACGACCGCGAGCAGCGGGTAGGCCCCCGCCGCCTCCGCGGCCAGCAGCGCCTGGGCGGTCTTGCCGAGGCCCGGCTCGTCGGCGAGCAGGAACGTGCGGTGCCCCGCGGCGGCCGCGGCGACCAGCTGGGCCTGGTGGCGCATGAGGTCCTGGCGGCCCAGCGCGGTCGCGGTGGACGGCTCCGGCAGCGCCATGCACGCCGGCTCCCCGCTGCCGGCGCGCTCGAAGGCGTTGAGGAGCGGGCCGATGAGGTCCCAGCCGGCCAGGCGGCGCGGGCGGTGGACGGGCTCGGGAACGGCGGTGAGGTCGGGGGCCAGGAAGGGGTTGGCCAGCTGGCGCGAGAGCACCGACTGCGGCACGGCCCGGCGCTCGGGGGCGGTGGGCGCGGCGAGGGCCGGAGCCGGCGGCGCCTCCTCCTCCTCGGGCACCTCGAGGCCGGCGGCCTCCATCAGCTCGCGCTTGAGGGCGCGGGCACCCGGGGAGACGACGGCGTCGTCGGCCAGCAGCGCCAGCAGCCCGGGGTCGCGGACGGCGGCCACCGCCAGGGTGCTCGCGATGCCGTCCAGGCGCTTGAGCTGCTCGGCCCGGCGGCCCTCACCGCCGGAGGACGCCGCCTGCACGCGGGCGCGCTCCTCCCGCAGCAGCAGGGCGACGGCCTGGAACCGCGAGCGCACCGCGGGCGTCACGCGCCCGCGCTCGGCGGCCGCCTCGACCTCGCGGACGGCGCGGGCGAGCACCGAGACGACGTCGCGGCGCACGGGGGGTCGCTCGCGCCGCGGGGCGGTGCGGCGAGCGCCGGACGGGCGCTGGCCTGGTCGGGCCACGGGCTCTCCTTCAGGACGGCAGGCAACAGCAGGGCACGGCGGCGGGGCGCGGCGGCAGCGCGCCGCGGGCCCGCGGGTGGGACGACGGGCGCCCCGGGCGGAGGGCCGCTGCGCGCGCCGGTCGGGCGACGGCCCTCGGCGGGAGGACGCGCACCGGGCGCCCCAGGGTACGGGGGAACCGGGCGACCGGTCCGCCGTCGTGGCCGGTGCGCCTCCAGGTCAACGCGTTCGGCGGTGCGGGATTCCCCCGGCGTCACAGCGGGCGACCTGCGGTCGACGTCCAGCCCCGCGCGTGCAGGCGCTCGAAGCCGTCGAGCAGGACGTCGAGGGCGAACTCGAACTCGAACTGGTCGTCGCAGCCGCCGCCGACCGGCGTGCCGTCGGCGTGGGCCGCCGCACCGGCCATCGCCATCTCCACGACGTGCGGGAACCGCGTGGCGAACTGGGCGAGGAGCGCCGCCTGCCGCTCCGGGTCCTCCGGCGTGGCCGGCGTCGGGAACACCTCCTGGGTGAAGCCCCACATGCGGGTGCCGAGGGCGTGCATCACGTGGTGGGTGAGGTCGACCGAGAAGCCACCGGCGCGGAAGAGGCCCATGAGCGCGTCCATGTGGCCGAGCACCACGAGCGAGGCGTGCGCGCGCGACTCGACCACCGACGACGCCCACGCGTGGCGCTGCAGCGACCGGCGGGCGGACAGGACCCGCTGGCGGACGCCGTCCTTCCACCCGGCTCCGGGGCCCGGCGGCTCGATCTCGCCGAGGACGACGTCGACCATGCCGTCGAGGAGCTCCTCCTTGTGCGCCACGTGCTTGTACAGCGCCATGGGCACGACGCCGAGCCGCTGGGCCAGGGCCCGCATGCTCAGCGCCTCGATGCCGGCCTCGTCGGCGAGGGCCACCGCCTCGCGCAGCACTCGCTCGCGGTTCAGCGGCGCGCGGTCGGGGCCGGTCCTTGACACGTGTACACCGTACACCTAGCGTCCTCGCCACTTGGTGTACGCCGTACACCGACGAGCCCGAGGAGCGCCCATGACCAGCACGACCACGGCTGCACCCGTCCCCCTCGCCCCGACGACGACGGACCCGCTGCGCCGCACGGCGCTCCTCGCCGGCGCGCTGTACCTGCTGACGTTCGCGTCGTCGATCCCCGCGCTCCCGCTGCTGGACCCGGTGCTGAGCGACCCCCGCTACGTCCTCGGCCCGGGCTCCGACGGGCGCGTGCTCCTCGGCGCGGCCCTCGACGTCACCAACGCCCTGGCCTGCGTCGGCACGGCCGTCGTGCTCGCCCCGGTGATCAGGCGCCGGCACGAGGCGCTGGCGCTCGGCTTCCTCGCCTCCCGGGCGCTGGAGGCCGCGGTCATCCTCACCGGCGTGGTCAGCGTCCTGGCCGTGGTCACCCTGCGCCAGGACCTCGGAGGCACGACCAGCGCGGACGCCGACGCGCTCGTCGTCGTCGCCGCAGCCCTGGTCGCCGTCCGCGACTGGACGTTCCTGCTCGGCCCCGGCCTGGCCGTCGCCAACGCGCTCCTCCTCGGCACCGCCCTCTACCGGTCGCGGCTCGTGCCGCGCGTCATCCCGCTGCTGGGGCTGGTCGGCGCCCCGCTGCTCCTGGCGTCCAACACCGCCACGTTCTTCGGCGCCAACGACCAGCTCTCCCCGGTGTCGGCGCTCGCCGTCGTCGGGATCGCCCTGTGGGA
>Ga0210040_10000420_pt1 | contig 71763 bp, 32 predicted proteins | sample CryGeyCG12114_NA_FD_185462 | JGI IMG/M metagenome (GOLD analysis project Ga0210040, IMG submission 185462) | Groundwater microbial communities from aquifer - Crystal Geyser CG19_WC_8/21/14_NA (SPAdes) (version 2) | ecosystem: Environmental > Aquatic > Deep subsurface > Groundwater | place: USA...
ATTTCTAATCTGGCCGAGGGGGGTGTGGGGGGAGTGGGGGAGGCTTTTCGAGCACAGGCCCGAGTGCAGAAGGGAGCTGGGAAGGCCTTGGGTTCGGTAATCGCCGAAGGCGATTTCCGGCGGGCCTTTCCAGGTTCCTTCAAACGAGGGGTTGTGTGAAGCAAAAGTCTCTTCAGCGTCCCCCCACGATCCGTTTTACTGAGTCTGTATTTATTAAAGACTGAAGAATTCTTTCTAAAGTTTTTACGGTTTTCAGGTGGCAGTGGAGAATTTGACGTTTTTCGACATTTTTGCTTTTCGACATTTTTTAACTTTCGACATTTTTAATTTCGACTTTTTTCGTATCGACATTTTTACTTTCGACCATATTTTTTTCGACGTTTTTCATTTCGGCATTTTTGGTTTCGACGTTTTGATGAAGAGGGTTCTGTGCATACATTTCCTTCTCGCTATGTGTGAAGCAGACGATAAAAAATCCGGATAAATCCATCCTTGAATTGTGGAGCGCGTCTTGGTTCAAGCGCGTCCAACAAACTGGAAGATCAGTCATTCCCATTTAACTGCAGTTTGTGGCCACACTCACGCACATGTACATATATAGCTAATGTACTCAAGTTGGGACATAAGAATCAAAGCGATCCATCCATCCGTTTGCTCATGCATCTTATAAACTGCTCCTGTCCTATGCTCACACACTATTTCAAGTACTATTACTCCAGGAGGTTCCAATATTTACTATAGAGTTCTCCTCCTTTATGACTTCACCTTTTTATTGGGTACGGAAAGCTCCGTTCTCATTATTGTCAATTCATGAGCACACACATCATAGGAATATTTCAAGCCACTTTGAATCCTTCATAAAGACTCCTTTTTTGTGGAGTGGAAGCCAACTCATCTATACCGTAATGGCCAAATCATCCTGGACTCAACATTACAATCTCCTCATTCACAGCTCTTCTTTGCCCAAATGATGTGTACATGCTCACATAGAATGTATTCACTTGTGCACATTTCCTCCGTCCTCTCTTCATTTATTATGAGGTACGTGATGATGAGCATAATGAATTGGACTGACTGTGATATGTACCAGCTTATGCAATCCTTGAATATTCGCATTCACCAGGCAGCCACCGTTTGTTTAGTTCATAATCATAATCATGCTTCGTCTCATCGGGCTGCAATATTTAACTAACTCACTAACTGGTAGTAGCACAGGAAATGCTCTTACTACGTTATATTGCTATGAGCCTAGTATATTTGGAGGTGTTGGTCCCCTTCTGCGTTGCTGCAAGATCCTTAATCTTGAGCACAATAATATTACTATACGCGTTCACAAGGAAAATTGTGCTAGCCCTCTATTGTTTGAGCCAACTAACCATTAGCGCCATAATAATAGCTTTGTTTTCCATACAAAGGTCCTATGATGAATGCAAACTGTCTGACTCCGGTAAACCCACAATTCATGCTGCGAAATTCCGATGGCTTCCAAAATGATTTGATGATTAAGAAAGTGAAAGGGAAGGAGGACTTGATATCATTATGATTGGTACATATTGAGGTTAGAAAATTAATGGTGGGTCGGAATTCTTTTGCTGTTTTTGCATCCACAAACCCAACGACTGACTGACTGATAGATCACATTGGTTGTACATACAGAGTGATGTGTATGTGCGGCAGAATTCTTTGTTTACTCAGCGCATTGGATAATCACGTTTGGGAGCAGAGGTGACTACAATGGGACTAGGCTCCTGATCGTACAATTGGCAGCCAGGCCGGAGCACAAAGAGAAAGGGAATACACTGTGTACTGTGTAAAAGGGAATGTGTTTTCATCCTCATTCCCATCCTAGGGTCTCATGTGAGCGCATAATAGATGGGAGCAGCCTCAATATGTGTAACACTCTGGTATACTCGCAAGCGCCGTTTCTTCACATCGATCCATATAATATGGCTGTGCAAAATGTGTGCACCACTCCGCCATCCCTCCATGTGTACATGCATACTCGTGAAACTGTATGTGTGTGTGTGTTTATTATGGGTCCTCTATCTGTACACAAATACATACATGATGGTGTGCAATAAGTGTGCACAAGGAGTGAGCATGGAGATATTCAATGCGAGTGGCATAATAGCATGGTGGGTCCCAAATCCATAATATAGTTTGGGACTAAAAGGCTTTCTCCATTTTTCTTCTCCTTTCATCTCTCTGTATACATTTACCTGTTGTAGACTCTGTGAACTAAATTTGGGCCTCTCTGTGAGTCCATCTATATGATAGATATGTTGTTTGATTAGTTTTATATATAGCTAGTTAGTTATAGTGAGGAGATAGGAGTAAACTTTTTGTGTGTGTGTAATATGGATGTGATAGAGAAATAAGATATGGACGCTCATTTTCTGGACTTTGGGAGACCTAGTGCGTCACCTATTCATTGTTGCTTTCAAGCTTATCATATTTTTTTATTAAACGGGCTCTGGTCCTACTACAAAGGCTGTTGAACAGTCTCTTGGGTGGACTGTCGGCTCATTTATAGGGAAAGAGGATTGCACAATCTTCTATTTGTATGGAATGAGTTTTATCTGGTGAGCTCCTGTTTCCGCCAGTGGGCCTTACTCAATTGTATACGGATGATAAAAATACATGAACCGTGTCCAGTCATGTAGTTAGTTGTGTCGTAAATGGACATGGATTCCAATGTCACAGACAGCCTTTGTTACTAACGACAGGTTTTTTTCCCTAAAATTGCATTCCAACGGGAGTTTATACATGTGCAACAACTCAAAGTTGCTTCCAAAACGAACTATCGTGTAGCATTTATGTTGCATAGCAGCTATACTGAAGAAGGATTGTCCATGTCCAATAGAAAACACTTTTTTTTTTGGAGAATTTTTCTCAAGTCTGCATTTCATACCTTATTCTACTACTGTACAATGTCTATGCAGAATAGGGATATCATTAGACTCTGCATAAATTCGAGTTCAGAAGTAGGACTCTGGAGGGTTCAAACAGAAGAGGAAATTGAGCATTTCCATTTTTCACTGTCAGATAAGCACGACTCACATTTACTGCTAGATAAACGTAAAATGTATGAGTTATTTTCATGCGCTCCAACAAGACAATGGGACATTGAAAAAGCGTTTTGATTGCACTATGCATGAGATAAATAAGGGGCATATTGGGAACGCCAAGAAAAGCTAAAAAACAAGGGAAAAAGAGAGAAAATTTAGTTGAACATTCAATGAATCGAATCGCAGTTTTCTTTTATGCTTCACTGCCATCATATTATAAGGGCTAAAAGCTGAATATTCTGAAGGAAATTCTCGTCTGCCATTACGTATACAAAGCCATGTTTAATATGATGCAAATGCCGTGATGGAACATCAAAGACTGATAATGGGTCTTGTGACTTTTTCCACTCACCCTGGTACATTCTAAAGGCTTTTAGATATCGTACTGTCGAAGAGAATATTCCAGATTTCTAAAATCCGTGCTGTACTTACGTACAATTCACAACTGATGATAAATACATGCACGTAGTTTAAAGCATAAGGCTTTTTTTATCTGGAGCAATGAGAAAATACACTTTGCAAAAAAGACGAGCATTGAGTGCCAAGTAAAGATTAAATTATCTAAAGGCACGAGAGAACATAAATTACTTCTCGGTACAGACTATCACATTTTGAGCGGAAACTGAGCTCACCAGTAAGTAACTCACTATATATTGATGCTTTCATATTTACACATGAACTTACTTGCTTATCCTACGATTTCTACAGGGATGTTAGCACATGATCCAAAGTCATGTCCTGTCTGAGAGTTTAATTCAAGCATCTATTTAGTTGGTCTCCAAACTAACTACAAGTTGAGTTGTTGAGTGGGCATTAATAAAAAACGCTTTCATGTAGAAATATACTGATTTATTAGTAATACATCTATTTGGACTTGTGGAGAACATAGGTCATTCTTGCTTCACTGATCATGTAACCTGTTCCTTTGTACAATGAATGTAGTATTGCCATTTGAACTGGTGGAAATGCTGGGGCTGCATTCCAATACAAATAATTTATGCATGGTTAGAATCCAACAGATTTCCCTACAATGCGTTATGATTTATCGCTCTCTCAGTTTGGATGTTACAACTTGTTAAGGAATCGTTACAAAGCAGTGTGCACCCAAAAAATAGAGTGGGTAAGCTAGCTTGAGAAAGGAAATGTACGTAGTTAGTTAGTCAGTTAGTAAAGAATTGGAAAGCAATGATTTTGAAAAAGCATTAATTTTATGGCTTTCTCCATTCAGTGAAGAAAAAAGTACTTTTACCATCAAACTTTTGGAGCGACAAAACGATAAAGGTTTGTTAACAACACTGACAAGTTAACGAATTCTCTTAAAGCTCAAGTTTTGATGACGCAATATCTAATGCGCTCAACGTTGTATTTTAGTATCCTTTGTCTAACTAACTCAACTCACTTACTGTAAGCCTGACTGACTGAGCTCAGAGTTGACAATAACTTTGAATATTTGTGGAGGGCTTGTACTCAACGCTTTCTACATTCATTATATGAATACTGATGAACGTAAGCATTCCTCATTTTGATTGTTATTGACTGAAACAATCTGTGCTCCAAATTTGATGAGACTATTACCAAATCCATATTCCAGTGAAATTATCTTATGTTTTAGCCCCTGCCTTTGTGAGTTATCGGCTGCAACTCGGAGCTACCTCGTAGCATATTCAACATTTTGCTAATTTATATATATAGTTTATACCTGTTGGCATGCCGACGAGCCAGCAGAATGCACATAAATGCTAACTTGATTATCACAATCAATATGAAATGCAGAGTACAATAACAACCAAGGATATTCCTTGGTTAGTTAGTTAGTTAGTTCGCAAGCTGAGTTAGTAGTGGAAGTTTAAAACAGGGAATAATTTTAGTACAAATACCTGTCAACTGATAAATGTTTATGACACGAGATGACGAGATAAAACCAAAAATTGTTATGAAAAGCACTAGAAACAGAATTTAATTCATTTAGCACATTATAATGATGATACTTCTCTGTCCAAAAAGGTATGGAATGCAAGAAAATTACATTGGTTGATAAAAGTTCCTTAATGCCAACAACTACCATAACATTCAAGTACATAGCAGCTCATTGTTTTTCTATGGATGGGCGAGTATGAGAGTATTTCACCTCTCCAAATGATTTTTGCTCAAAAAAAAAATCTTATAGTTGTGGAGTTACCTGTCTCAACCAAACCTTCAAATTACATCTTCTCATTCATTTCTGCTTCGTTTTGAAAAAATATTGTCACGTCTGGTTCGTGTTTTAAAAAATTTTGGGCAATTTTTAAAATTCGCCTTAGTTGAGAAGTTATTAAATGAAACATCATATTTGGTCCTTAGTAACTATGGAAACTTTTCTGAAGGAATATTTTTTCGAAATTATTAAAAAATTTTTGAGACGCTCTAATTGGTTTATTTTTAACATAAATTTAAAAAGTTTAAATTTTATTTTTAAAAAACCCAATAAGGCTTTTTTTCATCCATAGGTCTTTTCGGTTTTCCCGAATAATGTTTTAATCTATTTAAACTAAAATGTGAAAAGTTGAATCCACAACATTGGATATTCTGGAACGTCAACAAGACGCATGTCAAACACTCAACTGTAGAGTTACTAGCAAATGGCACGTGTACGGGAAAATTATTTCCTTTCCCAACAGTTGTACACAGTGAGTTGTGAAAATATCCTTAGGACATTGCTGGATGGTTTTCTGTTCCCTTTTTGAGTAACTTATATGTCTACGCAACAAAATGAAAATAGCTGTGAGGTAGGTTGATGAGCTTGTTGGCTCAGTTCGTTAGTGGAACAAAACGGGGGAGTAAAGAAACCTAGCCTGTTTGTTTGAGAAAGCTCCGTTCGTATTCAACCTTTGAGATAATTTGGCATTCATATTGACTGGTGTACCACATTTATCTTTCATGCATGTGTGTGCTCTGGTACAGAAAGTAAAACTAACTGGCTCCGTCTGCGTCCGTGTTATGAATAAAAGGAGCTAACAACAAACTCAACTTACTCAACTCAAATGGTCTACTTTCCCTATTAAGCTCATTCCATTGAAAAGTTACTCCATTATTGAGCACTCAAGGCAAGATTGTACATACATTACTTATGTAATACCATATATATAGATATATTTTATTCCATACATATAATATTCACTTGCATTCCACCATTTTCCGAGCAAGAGTTAAAGTTCGCAGCTCAAAGCGGAGGCTGAACAAATGTTCATGCATCAAAGTTGAAATGCATGGTTGAACAAGTTTTGAGCAAAACAGTTTTGCAAGAGTAGAATTTTTTCCCTCTCTTTTTTTTCCACTTGCTTTCTTCTCTTAGTTTGTCCATATCATCTTATTGCAGCAGCAGCACCATTATTACAAGCTTTATGAAACTTTTTGTAGCAAAAAAAATGCTTGATAGTTGGTGAATGGAACGCATGAAAATGATCCATTGGTTGCAGTACATAATATTGTCTTCTAGCCCATTGTTCCTTGTCTATAGTACACTCAGTCACTCAGTGCACACGTGTGGGAGCCCATTATTGTCAACTCTCTTCGTTAAGCGTATGATTGAAGACGTTAGTTACTCTCACCCGTATGTACAAGTGGAGGAAATGAGCTTGTGTGTACTCGTGTGTATCCTGGTGCATGCATGTCCTATCAAATTAATTTAGCATGGAGGAAAGGAAAAAAGTCAAGTTAGAATTCCGTTCACAGCGATGAACAGACATTCAATTTTGGAACCTTCAATCTATGCTATAGTTTAGTTGCATAAGGCTCACGTGCCCTTTTAAGTGCACGCGCCATTGTGCTGTATGCGCTGTAAAACATTGAAGAGGTAAACTGGAAAGTAATATAGTGCATTTACAGCGCGAAGTAAAATTAATCACAGCAAGTAGAGAGCAAAAAAGTAGGGAAACTTTAAACCCTTCAAAAATATCTATCCAATTTTTCAACATCCTTAAAAATCATTAAATACCAAATTTTTAAAAAGTTTTTGTGTGAAAATGTTTATGCACGGTCCTCGAAGAAGTGAATGTTCAAAACAATGTATTTAAATACCGTTAGCGCCGTAAATTAAACTGCACCCCCGCTTCTCAGTGATCAATCATACAGAATTTTATTATTTATATGCTCAAATATTGAATATCTGTGTCGCTCACTCAGTCATAATGGCCCGGTGAAACTTGTTTACGGGCTAATGTGTTCCAATATCGCTCATTAAGAAATTTACTAGGAACCCAGAATGTTAGCTCACAATATATATATTGAAGTGTTTTAAGCACGGGGAAATTTTCAGAAAAAATCGAAAATCGATTTCCACATTTTTATGGGAAATAACAGGAAAAATTCGAAACTTAAAGAACCCCCGTTCCATTTGTTTAGACCCATCTCGCCCATGTTAGGAATAAAAAATTCTTGAAAATAGCAGTGGTTTTGGTGGAAAACATTCACATAAGCAGAGACACACTGTCTAGCTTTAGTTTATAAGGAAAGGCTGCTCGCAGACAAAAAAAACATATAGTAATATACCAGCAGCCAAAAAATAATGAAACATGGAACAGGAAGGAAACATTCTCTTTTTTACAAATGCCATATATAATGATATCAATATTTTGGTCCCTTCTGTACTCAATTGCAACCAACGAAATTTTTGTGAAAATTTTTCACATGAACGGTCATGATCTCAATTTCACATTTTTTCCTCATTCCAATCTCCCCGTATTAAATGTAGCATTCATGAACGAACATGGAAATAAATTCTTTGCACACTACAACTTGCTATGGAAGCAGTAGACTGTGCTACTACTTTTTGTTTTCACTTTACCACAAAAGCCAGTCAACTGTATACATTGAATAGGTGATCCATCAATAAACATTTTTGAAAAGTAAGTAGCATTCCTTGCTCACTTACAACTTGCTGTATGCACTATATATGTTACTGACTTCCTACTAGTTACTGATAACACGGAGACAGCTTTCTCTAAAAAGTATAACTACTGGAAACAAAACATTTATAATAAATCATTTCTCCCATGCATTTATATCGAATAGTTCCCTCGGCTGACTTACTCTCTCCCTTATAAATGTCGTAAAACCCAGAGCTGGATGAGTAGTATAGTAGCAATATTATTATTATTATTATTATTATTACTATAACAGGATGATTGTGCACTCACTAACTCATGATAGTGGGGAAGGTGCAGTCAACTCAAGAGAATGTAAGCATTATCGTCTCATTTTGACTTGGAAAGTAGACATGGTAGGAATATTTGTCTGTCAGTGAGTTAGTTGACTGACTGAGCTACAGAGCTCCGTACATGCCAAAGGAAAATGGAATTCACTGACTCTCACAATGCACAAAGTTGGTGGCACCATGAGAGCACTCTTTTGGTTACATGATAATGCTCTAACCCACTCAGTACTCCGTCTCTACATGGTAGAGCAGAATGCAAGGACCCGCAGTAGTAGTGAGTGAGGATATGGCTTTACTTGTGCTTATACTTACTTTAGCTGCTTAGTGGAGTCTAACTCCTTTCTACCTTTTGCTCACGTAGCATTCAAAAGTGAACTTAAACCTTTCAAACTAATATAACCAAATCCGTACTCTCCAGACACACATCTTGTTCTCTACAACCACAAGGTACACAAGTAATGGGTTTCTCAAGTCAACTTTTCGGGAGCAAACTGATGCTGGCGAGGACTGACTCGGAGTCTTCATTCTCTTAATAATTCCATGGGGTAGCATATCATACAAGTTAATAATTCCCTGTCTGGTATTAAACGGAATTCAAACTTGCGTGCAGTTGAGCGTACATTTTTTTCCAATATGGTGCACATGGATTCAACTGTTTTGTACAAAACTTTTCCACACATGGAGCATGGAGAACGGTAGGAAATGAACGTCTTTTAGGAGACACAAATAATTGGGTTACCATTTATTGCATGACGCATTTCTGGTGGAACGATTTTCCCTTCTGGACAAATATTTGCGGTGGAAAAGTAAAATATGATTTCAAATTCATCCTTGAATGATTTCATAGTGAAAGCAACCATGCTTACATTAACTATTTTTCCCTTATTTTATTAATCCTTGAATTTCAGAGTGAGTAAGTAACTCACAATGAGATATAGAAATAGAAAGGTGGAGTTTGTCAAATGAACCTTGAAAAGTTCAATTTCTCCCCCCCCCCAAAAATAGTACCCTAATTCAAAATTTTTTCCTTATTATTTATCATAAGAAAAATCAAAAATTGATTCTCGATTTCCAAAATTCGTTTCGTCCATTTGTACACAGATAATTCGTGGCTTATGCTAACTTAAACGTCAAGAGCTATGATATTTTCTGGCATGATTTTAGGCTCTCTCAAAATACCTTAAAGCTATTCTCATATCGAAATTCCGTAACCCACCTAGAACACCTCATTGTCAGTTTATTTGTCTGCAGCTTTGCTATACAGTGACGAAGCTAATATGCGTATATATATTTACATGCATAAGTCCTGTCATGCTTGATTTCTAGTCACAGTATAGTTCGTCTTATTTAATAACACTATGGAATATGGAGCATTAGATATCATTCGCAAATGAATGTGTATTATTATGGATGCTTTGAGCGTGCTCAGCCATTAATTATCGCATTCTTTAGGTATTAGCTAGTTAGTATTCTAATAAGTCCATACTAACTAGACTAAACTCCATACTAACTAGCTAACTAACTAAGAGCTGCCAACCTACACAATTTAAGACATTCACCTGGCCAAATTGATCAATTTGGCTGGGTGGAGGCAATTTTATGTTTGAAAAGAGCTTGATGAGCGCATTTACTGGGTGAGTTGAGGCAACTCACACGTCACGTTCAACATCCAACCACTCATACGGAACATATCAATAGCGGCAATCTAAACGACTGCGAGGAAAAAGTCTTGTGGAAGATGTATTGGAACTTGTACAGGGACCAATGTGGGTCTGTGTGAGAGAGAACAGCACGCACATATTTATTACTTGGTATGGTAACTTCAGTAGACACATGTACTTCGTAGACTGTAGACTGCTGTGTAAAGGTGGAGGGACCATGAGGATTCATTTGACAGTGAAGCTACGAATGTGCAGACAACCAACTGATACAAAACATATAATGCATCTTGAAGAGAAACTTGTTTTCACTCTTTGATTTCTTGGGTAAAAAAGTCATGCCATATGATGCGAACTCACGTAACATTATATGACTTTCTGATTTGGGAAGGAAGAAAGGTTTTTTCTTCCCTTCGCTCCCTCTGTATAAGACTATACGTACATGTTGACTACTCTAGTTGGAATCAGTGCAATGTTCCATGTGGAATAGAAAGTTCCGTTGTAGTGCAAAAAGGAACTTGTGCACTTATAGAGCTGACTAAACAGAAAGAAAAATTTCAATTAAATTGATCAAGACAGCTACCGGGGAAAGTGGAAAAGACGCCAAAAGAACTTGAGAGAGAGCAAGAAGGCGAAAAGAATAAAGAGAAAGTCTTAACCAGATTCACTTATGAGTTTCTACTTCTCACAGTGTTTTTGTCTTACACGTACAAGAAAGTATATAACACTTTCAGTTGGGAGTGAAGTCATCTTTGGGGGAAAAGGTGAGTCCAGAGGAACTTAAATATTAAAAGCAAAAGCTGTCAGCAACAAGAGCTCTAAAAAGGAGAAGTAAAAATATTATAAATATATGCTATATTTAGTTGGCCAAATTTGAGGAAATTCCGAATCAAGTAAATGGAACTTATACAACAGAATGATGTTTTACATGGGATATATATTTGTGTTCGCACTGCGTGCAATGCAAGCATGCTATTTAAACAACAAACAAAGGTTCTCCACCAGCCTTAATGGGCGAATATCAACACAAGGAATATGGAAACAGTCAACTCACTAATTGCATGTTACAGTCAGTTGACATTTTGTGTGAAGGGAAAGAAAACGTAATAAAAATTGTCCAAACATTGAAAAGTGTGAGAACCGTCTCCCAGTCTACATAGCTTTAATTTGCTTCATAGACATGGATACTCTGGGCTTTTACATTGCATACTATATAACTAACTAACTGGATGTATTACGTATACGCCGTAGCTTGTTAACTTGCCATTTTCATAAAAAAATACGCCAACCTGCCAATTCTTCGACTTTCCCTAAATTTTACTCTCATAAATATAAAAGTTATTCACTTTTTTGCTAGCACATTCTCCCATGCTAATTGTATTGTTAAACGAGGTCATTGTCTGAGAAGCAAACTAATATGTTATTTTACTAAAAAAATTTGATGCTGTTGTTGAAAATAAATTGCAACCCGTATTGCATTTGGGTGGATCCTTTTTTTTAAATTACTTTCACAATATCAATTCCAGGAAATAAAAAACTTGTGATTTCCTGCATTCCAAATGAAACGAAAAAAGTTATTCATTACAATATTAATCAATGATTAAGGCAACTCCATTAGATATTTTTCCCATTTCAAGTTGGAAAGGAATGTCCACAACTCTGGAATATGAATTACATGTCAATCAGAGAAAGTTTTCTAAAAACTTGCATACCTGCGTGATTATAGTATTGCAGATACAAGACTCACTGACTGACTGTTACGACTCAGGACTCACCATACTATGACATGTAGACATTCTTGGGGAACAAACTTTTCGTGGGAACCTAATCAAGTATTCACGGGAGTACGTATAGGATTAAATGTTTTCTACTGAAATGAAAGTTATGGGTGAGGCAAGTTTTCTGCTCTGCTTTCACTCCACTTATAGCCCATATAGTCTCTTTTCTGAGCACAGACATAATTTTAATTATCCAGGGCAAACTATAACTATTTAATCCTAGCTGACTCTCTCTCTCTCGCTCTATCCCTCGTCCCTATGAGTCCATTAACTATAAAGAGATTGAGCAAGTGAGAGAAAAAAAAAATTAGGAAATGAAGAAGACTCCTCATTTTCATCTCTCAACTCAAAAACATGGACCGCTCCGCTCACTTACAGCTGCTTCCTTCTATCCAATGCTTTTCGAAAATGTCACTAGACTGACTGATTCACGGCTTCAGTGAAATCCCCTATGATAGCAAGACTTGCATAATATAATCCTCCGGGGGAAGTTGGCGTGGAAGCGTGCAGCTTATTAACTAGTCGTCTTAAACTAGTTAACCGAATATCCCAGAAATATGCTCGCTCATAGTAATTGACAGTAGTGTAAGGAATGACGAACTTGCAATAAATTAAATGAGGAGCTAAACAAGTCTTTGGACTTTCATGATGAAAGCCTAATCTGTCCCACTTGATAAGTTGCTACAGTTTAAATGAAAACATAGAACCACAGGGACTTTGCATATACGGCACAGGGTTTATAGTAAAACTAATGTGCAGTGGAAAAAACAAGATCATACGCAGAGTGGCATTAAAGTAACAGAAACTAACTAACTAAATGCATATCTCGGAGACTGATGCGTATATTAATGTAAGTCTATACGATCTCGTCTAGTTAGATAGTACATGACATTTGCTCCCCATTTCCCACTATTTAGTTAGTTAGAACGCCTAAAGGAAAAATTGCAGCTGCTGCCATACCCTTGATTTGAACTACCCAGGAAAATCATGGAACAAGGCTGCGAACAAATGGAAACGGGATGGTGAAAAGTAGAGTTCGTTTTTAGCTAGGAATAATAATATTTTCTTGAGTCTTCCCATCACATGCAGCATTGCTTATTCAAGTCATCAAAATAATATTCCTATTTGATAGGGTCACGAGAAATTTGAGGTTTGTGAAGATGACAGATGAAGGGAAGACCTGACAGCCCCAAAAATGAGGAGCTACTAACTAAACAAAATAATATGCTATACAGATTTTGTTTCCATTTCAACTTTATCCAGATGGCTCCATACATTTTCATTCTTGTATGAATGGGAAATTCTTGTTATCAACCTAGGCTTTCAAAAGTTAGTAAGTTAGTTGGAGTCTAAACATGTGAACAGGACCTAGAAAAATAATTCCTGTCACCCTTTTAGCTTGCTTCATTGGAATACACAAGAAACCATAATTGTAATGATGATGAGATGATAAGAAAAGATGGGAAATCTCTTCTAATTGCTTGGATGGCTCAATCTTTTTTTCTTGTGTCGAGTAGTTAGCTAATAAAACAGAAAGCCACCTTCACATGACATGTTTGCCAACGGATTTTCTCTTGTGCTTTCTCTCATGTGCAACTTTCTATATTGTTGTACTTGTGTGTGTTTGAGCGTGTGTGTGTACTCAACACATAGACTGAAGCGGTTAATAACATTGCTAGATAAGTTTGGGAAACAGCACTATTGGCTTTCAGCTGGAAGTTATTGGACCCGCTACTTTTACCCATCGATTGGAAAAGGAGTCCACGCGGATGAGTAATACTACTACTATACAACAGGGTAGTTTTCACATCATGTGTCTCTGTCCCATATCCTAGTCTATATAGTAACTAACTATCTACCACTATGTGCACTCAAAGCCTTTCAAAAGAACCAAAACTGTACTGTTTTTTGCTCCAATTTGGGACTGTACGTTCACTGTACTATAGTACTTATAGTCAGTCAGTGTACAACAGTGTGTGTTTTCCAAAATGAGCTTTTAATTAGTTATACATTACTTTCCAGTAATAATAGCACTCATCCCTTTTCACAAACGCATACTTTTTAACTGACTGGATGGTTACTATCCAACTATATCAAACTGGCGGATGCACTCATTCAGCCTAATGCATTGTCATAACGTATAACTGACGGCCTCTGTGAAAGGATAGAAGAAAGAGGATTATGAAAAAATGCAATGCACACACGCAATGGATTACATTGCCAGCCCCGAACAAGTATAGTATGAGCATGTTGCTCATTTTTTGTAGAATGATTATTTTCTCGTTTCCAGCCAATTTGAATTTGGTGGCACACTTTGGCGCAACAACTAAAATGTGTGCATCCGTGTCAGTGCAATAAAAACCATGTGGAGGGAGCAAGTGCGCGTCCACTCAAGACACAATGCGTTTTGGCTATCTTCACGAATTTGCTGTTGGCAACTCTGTGGAATCCAAAATGCAAATTCTGCAGCATCCCAGTTTAGTTAGAATTCAAAGTTTCTTGTGCCATCTCAAATGCCGTTGTTCACAGTAGTAGTAGTAGTTACAAAAATTTCCCAGGAACGAGCCACCACTGAATTTCTACTACGCATCAGTTTTCCCTTCTCAAGTATAGTCCTGCCATAAAACTTAAACTTGTTTTTGCTAGTAAGTCACGCCCATTTGAACACGTGACACGTAGAAAACAGTTTGTGACGTGAAAAAATGGGCAGGGCTTACTGGCAAAAATAATGCCTTAGTTTTGTGACCAAACTATATACTTGTGCCTCTCTCTCTGCTCACTTTCACTCCATCTAGAGTAGCATAGGGGATTTATTTAGGAGCCGGGTTACGCTGCTTACTCAAAAGTTATGCTCCGTTTCACTTGCTTTCACCACACCTGCGCTCACTATCGATCGCCTGTTTCTCCCTCCAGTGTATAGCACGAGCTTATATAAAATATTTAATGGTACAGATGGCGCAAGCTAAACGGAGCAAATGCATGCACTTGGCTACAAGCCTTGAGCATTTTGAATGGTCTGTAAAACGTGATCATTTTGAGTTATTATAATTAATTTGATTCTATTATTGAACTTTTTCTTAGTAACTTACTTAGCATATGTGTTGTAGCACTAAAGCGTCACACACAATCAAGTCATTAGTTCGTAAGTTAGTTAGTTAGTAAGAAAGATTAATCGGCACGAAAATATGCATGCAATGGTGGCTACAAAGTAGTTATTTTGGTACATGCAAAGGGAGTCACACTGATCGAGTTAAATTCCTGCACGCATATGGTTGGTTGGTTAGTTAGTTAGTTGTCAGAGAAGGATTTGACTGACCAATGCTCACATGTTTGGTTGTGTCATTAAAAGGTTCTCAGGTTAGATCAAAGTGATTTTATGAGCCCCTGTGGTCATGCATGCATTATTTATGAAGGTTGCGTGACTGAAAAGAAAAAGAGTCATCTATGCATACTCGTGTTGTCTACAGTCTACGGGAGCAGCTCCTAATTTGCATCGCAAACTAGAAGAAAGTTTCCTTTATTTTATTCCAGCATTCATTATAATTTTATTTTTAGCATTCAGTGGGATCAGCGGGAGCCTGCAGCTTAATTGTTATTAAAATGCTTCGTTTAGAAATGTAATATTTTAACTACGATGAAGTTTAAAAAGCCCAGTATTGACTTGACAAAGGCTGTCTGTAAAGTAGCTACTTGAAAACTTGGTTCAATAAACTTTGACATCCAAACAACTGATTAGGTTAACTAATAAGATGAACTTGTTCTTATCTGACTTTTGCACAGTATCGAAAGTCGGAATAATTTCAGTGGTTAGTAACTAATGATAGATACGTTTACGCACTATTATTCATTCGGCAAAGATCACACACATATTCAAACTATTTATGACGAGAAGAATTCTTAGTTTACTGGCTTACAATCTGATATACAGTATAAAATCCAGCAGTGAAAAATGTCTTCATAAACTTGTAAGTTATATAATGAATACGGACACATTTACACTGCTTCATCATCGTCAAATGGGCATATTGGATCTTTTAGCAGCAAAATCTAGACAGCTTACACTGTTTAAACTATATAGATCTCATCAAATAATTATAGTCGGTCAGCTAGCTTTGTTGCCATGCTCTCAAGTATAATCAGAACCAGTAAATCAGTTAGACATCCGCTTCATTAAAAATTTTTGACAACGACCATCTGGCAAATATTCGAGTTAAAGAATCAACCCTGTGCAAATTGACTCAACAGTTATGGTGATACAATTAGCATTCAAAATTATTGGTAGCCCCCACAAAATGCGTGGGAAAAGATTTGATTTGGTGGAATCAACAATTTAGTACATTTCGTCAAACACAACGGAAGCTATTTAGCTGTCCTGCACGACCATTATAAAACGTTAAAAGCTGTTTGGAAGGAAATGTATGTTAAGTGGAATTCTTGACGTCCTACTGGGATCAAAACGTAATCGTTGGTGCAATTCATACGTACGTTAGGTAGCTCCAACGAACTTGAAACTAAAATGGGAATTTTTAAAATACAGGATCCACGATGATTGATAGAAAGCTCCCTGACTAAGTTATATATAGATCCTTTAAACTATTTACAGCTTTATAATAAGTTTGTAATGGAAATAACTTTGAGCTTCTGCACTCTTTTTCTTTTAGCCAAAATAAGCTATTAGATCCCAGCTAAATTATTTTGAATGCTAAACCACTGAAATGGATTTAAAACGGCATCCTGTGTTAAACATTTGAGTCCATTCTGAAAATAATAAAGTGGACGCACGTTTCGGCTTTGTATTCAACATATCGTGTATTTATTGAAAACTATTTTCGTCTTCAATTTTTCTCTTCTTACTGCAATTAAAGATCTTTACAGTAATTTGAGGAAAAGGAATCCAAACTATGTAAGAAACATTGCATATTTTATTTTCTGAATTTATTTGCTACAAATTCCCCTAGTAAAAGTGCAGAATTTTAGAATGTACGATTCACGAATCAGTATAAAAAGTAACTTTGCATGTAGTAATACAAGCCAATGCCTTCGAATTTTCCCGTTTAATTAAAACGGGTTCACAAAAACCAGGTACAGGACTATTTTGTGGCTTAATTTTCTTTTTCTTAGAAAAACCCCTGCTTTGAACGTAATTAACTCCCGTATTAGCCTACAGATTTGGAAAAGTTTAGATTGTAGAACAAGACTTCTCATGTTCATACAAAAATTTTTCAAAATCGATCGAGTATATAGTAGAGTCGTGAAACGTTTTCCACATGGGGTGCGAAATAAGAAAAATTTGCATTGGGCTTATGGAAACGGTTTCGTGACAGCAGTTTATTGTACTTCCCTATGGTGAACTAAAATTTTAATTTTCATTGTCATGAAAATTGATACCGCGCAAGGTCTATTTATATTAACCAACATTGTACTATAAGTCAGCTCATGCTTTTTATGATTCAAATAGTGAGTTGGGTATCAAATATTTTTTTGGTTCCAACTTTATGGCCATACCTGCTATTTTAGACTGATTGAGCGTACGCTGACTTCATGAAGCAGTGCTACTGGTAACAAAATTCGAAACAAGTAATTAGCTGGGACTTGGGACCCATCATTTTAATTACAAAGAACATGAACCAACCTAATTTAGATATATGGTTTGGTTACTATGGAAAAACCTTGATACTAGTGCGTTTTAAACAATGAAAACTAGCCCATAGAAATTTATTAACTGTTGCGTGTGTGTGCAACTGGGGCGCCGTTGATAAACAAAGTTTATGGTTGTTATTAACATCCCATCTTGAATTGACGAGTCTAAAATCAAATTGGCACTGACGACTGACGACTAAAAATACCAATATTACCAATTACTATATTACAATGGCGAGTGGGCCAGTCCTCCGTCCCATACATAGGACGATGCAAACGGTGATAAAAGGAACTTGACTTATTGATTAATTACAAATTGACTCCCGTTTTGCGTACACCCAATATTATCTTGTGAACGATCGTTGATTGGTCTCGCTTCTCTGTGCCATACCGACAAGCAAATTGGATGACTTTGACTGGTCGCCAGACCGTTTACAATCGGATATGTGCTGGCAGTGTCTGTGAAAGCAATAGGGAACTACCACAGTGGTAATAAACTTGTTACGATTGTTTGGACATTAGACGTGTCTTTGATATATTCACGCTTGGTCGAATGATCGAAACATTGTTTTCCTTCTGCTGTTTATTGCCTCTAATGTAATCGATAATTATTCAACCAACGTGTGGTCAGTTTTAGTAAGTATATAAACTTGAATAAACTATAGGTGGTTGCTGCTCGTGGCTACTACGCCAGGGTAAGTATTTATATTTTCAAAGAGATTTTGTTCCTTTGTGCAAACCGTTTTTTTAAACATGTAGTCAGTCAGTGACAGTAGTTACTTTCAAGCCATTTAAATGGAGTGATGTGTAAATGAAAATTGGCAGGGTTAACAGCTGACAAAGAACTGATCGGTAAATCCCAAGGGAATAGTTTCTAGAATCTATTTCTGTGGACATAACATTGCATGGGGATATGGCAAAGGCCTAATTTCCTGTCAAAATTTGCAAAGGAAACGAAGCAAAAACAACTGACAACTTACCGTCATTGATGATCACATGATTTTAAATTGTGCATCGCGTGTTATATAAAATGAGCTGTTAATTTTCCAAGGTATAGTCAATTTCTGAGTCAAATGATATTTGAGTTTTAAAAATATGGATGCAAGCTCAATGTTATCGAACCAGCAACCAGCGGAAAGTAAATTTTCCACCCAGTTGCGATTGCGAAAATCACCATAAGGTCGTTTTTATGTTTCTTATAGTTAGTAAGCATGATGGGTTAATAATAGAAAGCATATTTGCGATATGAAACAAGGTTTTCCTATTTGCATTATGCAAACACTGACACTGTATTAAAAGAGAAAGCTAGGCGGAATCTGATTTTTGGTTTTATTTATTATGAAGGTTTGATTGAAGGCATTTTAGCTCGAAAGCAAGCTTTGACACTTTGTACACGATTTTTCTTGATATTTATGCGTTAGTTATGCAGCGCGTTAGCATCAGCATCACGAAAGCATTAATTTTAACAAAGGACCCATTACAGCCTGGTAAACATGAGAAATTGCTTAAAGTGTTCCATTTTTCTTAACAATTTATACACTTAATATAAGTGCAGTACAGTTTTTGTATTAGTATGTCAGCAGGCGGTTGCCTCTTTTAAGTAGCGAAAAATATTCTTATGATGAGACTTTGACCAAAATTGAACAATTTTTATCCACGTAATATTGTTCAACCCAATCCATTATCATTTAAGACCTTCTTTAAGTCTCTTAACAAATTGACCGAACTCCGTAACTGTAAGTACCTTAACTTAATTGAACGAGTTCGTTTCCCAAAGGCATTATCTTGACCGACATAGATTTCACCAATATAATGTAACGTCTTCATACATATTTATCATAACTTACTTTGAATCATTTTTTTCTCTTCACTCTAGAACTAGAAACTAGAACAGATATATAAGGAAATTTTCCCATGGTCACCAAGATGCGGAGCCTTGTGAAAAAGCCACAGCGTGTATGCTACCAACAACGCTAATTAAGTCAGTCGGCATGCAAGCAATCAAATGAAGAACGTACCCCAACGACTTGGTCTTGAATAGTGGGATTTTGAAGTTGTTCAGTACGCCATTATGACTCTTGACAGAAGAGAGATCTTTGGTGCTGCTGTTCCCATCAGCTAAGATGCCCTGGAGACTCTCCTCGTCTGCTCCATGTTGCTTCCTCCGCTTCCGGCAACAGTAGCAAAAGAAGTACGCCAAACTCATGGCCAGTCCACCAACCACCACCACGATGAATGCGGAAAATAGTTTTCTACTTTCCATTAGCTGCCTGAACCCTGGAAAAGTTAACAGCAAGTCAAGGTCAGTCCTAGAGTGCATTTACCTAGTGTTACCTATACCTAGTATAGTTGTTACAGAATCCAAATGCTGACAAAAACTAAGATAATCCAATATGCAATCCATTTGTCTACAATTAACTTTATGGTAGTTAGCTTTGCATTAACTGAAGGAAAGCAAGAATACAGAAGAGGTGTATCCACAGTTTTGATTTCTTTTCCGACCACGTTTTAGCTTTACTAAATACCTAGTTCTTGGACATTCGGATGACTATCATGAAAAATGGAGTTATATGCCATTCATTTCAAGTACTAACAAAGTTTCTTCATAATTCGTTCCATAAAAGACTTTCCTGATGCTGTACTCAGTCTGGCACTAGGGATGATAAGCTTGGTTGCCTTGGCTTCTACTGTAATTTACACGAGAGAAATTATGGGGTGTGTCTTAAAACGTAATGGCATTACTCGCAATATTCTCACTCAAGCACCGTCACGCTCATTTCAATTATTTACAAACGGCTGTCTTACTCGTCATTCGTAGTTGCATTGCAAATTGCTTCATTCTGTTTCATGTGTCTATTGAACAAGTAGTACATTACAGGCATGTTCAACAGTTTTTCAGAGTTAAATTAAAATCTCAATGATATTGTTTATTTACTAAACAAACTAACGAACATTTCCCCACATATTTTATTCATTCAACCTAATGGATTTCATTCGTTTCGACCTTGATTTTTTGCCTCACAGTGTGCAACATGTTCAGTTCGGGCTACCTTTTCAATGTTATACTAAACTTTCCTCATTAGTATTTGTGGGTGAAAAAAATCCTTTTTCCCAAGTTTTAGAAAATATGTGTGCAAAGTCTCTTTATTTAGTCGTAGTCCCAAGTTTAATTGTTATAATTTTAAGTGCACAACTCGCTTTTTCTTGTAGACATTTTCTATTTTGTGTACCTTAAATTATCAAGAGTCTCTTGCATACTACAAGTGTGTTCCAGAAGATGAGCTTTAATTGCATTTCACTCTTTCGTAGCGTTTTGAATGCATAAATATGTGAAAGCATTGGATGACGTCAATAGGACAGTGAATACACCTTTAAAAGAAAAGAAGTTGAAGAGGCAGCCGGTGAATAATTAAGAAAAATTGCGTTCCAATAAAATCTAGTGCGCTGAATGGGGCAATCATTATAAAACCACGTGTGGGACGAAGTCTCGAGAAAACGGAGATGAGTCTGTTCATCTCATCTCCTGCTTGTGAATCGATAAGTTTACTCAGTCAGTGAGCAATGTTTACCCAACACAGAGCATTATTATACAAACAGGATGCCACAACTAAGTATTGCACGGAGAAAATGACGGAGAGCAGTACACATTGTTTTTTTTTTGTAGTAGCCTTGCTCTGTGTAAGATTTCAACGCCATGCTACTGATGGAATATTATGGATCTTACCTATGCGTGCTTTGTAGCCTCATTAGAAAGTTATGAAGTGAGCATTTGTTCCTGCATAAATAGAAACTGCTCTGCAAGGTCTAGTGTAGTAAATTGTAGTGCGTTAGTTGAGTTTTATAAAAATCTTGAACGTAGTTGGTTGGTTTAGTGCTCGATAAAATTAAGGGAAAGTACAGGTGACTAACTAAATGTATTTGTCTTAGTTAGCACAGTGGGCATGCAAAACGAAAGATGACTATTTTTTAAAGAAATGTGTAGAAACATGTGTGACGATCAAGCATTAAACTCAAGTTAAAACTCATTGGAAATATTTTTACTGCTTGGCGTTTCTTTCACCAAGGAATGAATACTTGACTTGCTTTGAAGACTTTAAATATTTAAACTGTGGTGCTTCTGTTGGTGCACTTCATTTTTACGATACATTAATGCAATTGCCTTCTTTATTTTGGCGTCAAATGTAAAGAATTTTTGTGTAAAACCATAAACAGTCTTTTTTTCTTGCTGACAAATTAATGAATTTCGAGCAATACAGTTAAGCCCCTATGAACTAACTAACTATATTTCCGGTCCCAAAGTAAAGTGTCATATAACACCTTACTACACCAGCAGATTTCTTTCAGTAGGGACTGCCGTTGATACAGGTGAGTGATTAACTCTAATGAGCTGTCAGGTTTGTGGATTCTCTTTGTAAAGGTGAATGACCAAAAATTTTTTATTCCAATATGATCATAACTCAAGTTTACGACCAAGGATTTCATATTGGCTAATGACCTTAATCTATTGATTCAGGGCAATGGGCAATGGTAACAAGTACTTTCTGCCTTCTCCATAATTTATAATATACATTATTAGCTGTACCTGCAAAATTTTGATGTCCTGTTTTTTTTTTGCATGGTTTCTCCCATAAATATAAAATTTTAGTCTCGTTCATCGTAGCTAACGCTAACCAAATCTGGAGAAATATCCAAAAAACAGTATAAAATACTGATACTGTGAGTCAGCTAGTGAGTTCTTACTTTTAGTCTGAAAACCACGCAACCTTTTACTCACCGAAGAATGTAATTTCATCTAGTCTGGCAGCAGTGTGCAACACAAATCAATCCGAGTTATTCGTACAGTACAGTATCCTTTGAATTCGTTGCTAATGTATTTTTTGTATCATGCGAGATCAGTAAATTGTGCCACATCTTATCATGATTAATCATGACTTGAGCATACTTGAATGAATAAAAACAACTAAACAAACTATAAACGCTGTAAATTTGTTCATTCATATCATGATTACTATTCCTAAAGTAAGTAAAGGTTCTACAACAATCTAACCTCCCAGGTACTGGACTAACTGGACTCATAGTAGAGCAGTTTTTAGGGCGGAAAGCCATGGCTACGCCCTATATGCATCGTGCCGAAATCCGATGGTTAACCTTTTCGGTCGCAATTTTGAAGCTACGACTACCAAATTTTGCATACATGTAGATGAGCATGGTGTTCAGAGGTGTATTGATTTTCATGATCATCGGTTAATGGCTTCATACATTTTAAAGATAATTAAATCCAATGTGAGGCTAAACACCGTTTTTACAAATCTGACCAAAATCTTCATGGTAACGTTCGTTACATAAACTTACATCTACTCCAATCGAGTGAAAGAGGATGAGATTGATCAAGTTCACTAAAATATAAATATTTTATTTAGCAAAAAGTACCAGTTTAATTTACATCTTCGTCATCATTCAAGTTTGAAGTTTGCATTTACGTGAAAAAATTGTAAAATGTTCTGGCTTTGAGATTGCGGGTGGTAAAAAATGCATTTTGAGCATTTAATGATTTCTGTAATCTAATTTTTCTCAAATGTCTCAACTTGACGAAATGCAGTATTTGGGACGATGTTCAGAAAGCCACCACCAACAATCCCAAACTATGACAAAATTCGGAGAAATCTGTCCGCAAAAAAGGATTTTGAACATCTCCCCAAACATTGCAATCCGTCCAACTTTGATAAAGTCAAACAAATTCTCTAAATCTTTAATTTTACTTCTGCTAAGGCTTCCGCCTTATAGTAGCTGCGTGCAAGTTTTAGTTAATAACTCACACTTCCTACATTCCTTATATTAAGAATTTGAACTAAAAATAACTGCGTCATTGCATTTAAAATAGTTTTATAATCATGATCCGTAGACGGCTTTTTATGTCTTTGATCATCACGCTCCGGTTTTTTAACTTTAAATGTCAAAAGTGAACAATCCACGGCAGCAATTTGAGTTGACCTACTTTCTGCTAAAATTTCAGACTAAACGATAGATTGATTATTGATTCAAAGTTCTGATATTTCAAAGATCTATATGTAGTTGTAGCAACTTACATTAACATGTAGATTTTAACTAATCATGAAAAAAGATTAACTTGAAACTGTCAATTGAGTTTTCATTGAAATTTATGAAGCAATTAACCGATTTTTATAAAAATCAATGCAGTTTAACATTTTATGGGTGCAAAAATGTGTGAAACATTTAATGGTCCTAGTCCTATCCTATGTGGGTCACCCCTCAAAAGTATAATTATCATTTGTCGAAAAGGAAAAAATGAATAAAAAAAAGTATAATCGTCAAATGTATAAAAGTATAAATATGTAAAGTGATCAAATGTACAAATATGTATAATGTTTGTTCTATGCATATCTGATATGACTCACGGTATAAAAGGGATTGATTTGAACATTCGAGTGTGTTTACCACCTGAAAAAACTTTGATTAAGTCTGTCCGTCAAAGACGAAGTCGAAATAACAGAACAAAAGAGCCGGCTAACTTAAGTGAATTAAAAACGGACAGCATAATGACAAGCAGAGATGGAAAATTTTGCCTTTTTGACTCCCAAGATGAAAACCGCATTGTGATTTTTGCAACTCGCAAAGTGACAAGGATGAAACCACGCAGTCACTAACAAAGTGGCAGAAGTTTTAAATACCTATACTATAAATTATAATTATCAAAATATTGTATGACATTGTTGGATTATTGTGAGATACAAGAATATACATTTGACAATACTTTAAACTTTTGCATTATACTTCTGACAATTAGGCTTTTTTTTATACACTTTTCCTTTTCGACAAATGATAACTATACTTTTGTAGAGAGACTCATCCTGTGTAGCTTCAAAATTCTGACCAAGAGTGTTGGGCATAATTGTTTTGAGCCCAATGCTTGTAAGGCGTAGCTATTGCTTTACCCCTTCCCTCCCCTTAAAACATAGACGATAATATGCAGGAAAGATAATATTTCATTATTACAATTACAATATTTTTACATCCACTGTATCCACAAGATTGGTTGCTAAGCATCCTACGTTGTAATCCACACAGGTTGAAGTGCATAAACTTTAGTGGTCTCTTAGTAGCCAAACATATACACCAAGGAATGAACAAAAAAGTGTCGTAATACATTGAAGCTCGCTAGAAATATAATAGAGGTCAAAAGTTAGAAGTGATACACCATAATGACAGTAATTTTTGTAATAGTTACGCTTTATCATAGCTATCTATCACCATCACCTGTAATTTTCACATAAGTAAGTAAATGGTTTATTACTGTAAAAAATACAAGGTAGAGTAATTTGAATTTTTTATACTCTCATCAGTTGTTAGACTTGTAAGAACTATATACGTATCATAGATAGATTTCTGCATCCACGATCAGTCTTTCGTGTATGCTAATGCATATTTTTGACGTTTTTCATGCAGTTTTTTTTACATTTTTAATACAAACAGCTCTCTTCCAATCTCATTCTTTTGTTTTCCTCACAAATCCTCTCATTCCTCTCTTAACAAGACCACGGAGTAGTCGTGATTGACTTATCAGTGAGCAAAACTGTGTCACCTGAAGAAGGTCCAATAATAGCCAAAATATTGTCCAACTCCAAATCACTACGACCATTGCAATTTGGATCAGTTACATCCAAACACAAGTGAGTGGTCAAATCCTCTTTTTTATTTTTTTATTTTGTACACCTGTTCCCATGAAGGAGTATTATCAGCTGGAGTTAATGAAAAAAAAATGAAATCATCAGACGTCAATTAGGCTAGTTTTTTTCCAAAGAGACCAATTATTGCCAGCCACATATCCTGTTGAACACCCATTTGATGCCCTAACATATTTGTTCTGTCATGATATTTTGTCACTATGGTGTAGAAATCAAGGAATTCCATCCTCTTAGGATGGAATTATAATTTAGGCTGGAACTTTATTATTTTATAGACCTCCTATCCTGGAGAAATAAAATTGGGTATATTTATGATTTATTGATTTTGTTGTTCAGTGCTGATGATCCGGTGCAAAGCATTGACGATTTGGAATGAATTCAATGATAAGTTATGCAACGCTTAAGCAACAAGTTGCACGCAGCTACTATGGGGCGGAAACCCTAGCAAAAGTAAATTCTTACGAATTTCGGAAACTTGTTTGACTTCATCAACTTTTCCAGTTCGGACAGCTTACCGTGTTTGGGGAGATATTTAAAACCCCTCTTTTGTAGAGGAATTCTTCGATTTATTTTATTTTTAAGTCGATGGTGGTGGCGTTTTGAACATGCCCTCAAATCATTTCGTCAAGTTAAACACTTGAAAAAGCGTTCATCACAGAAATAAGGGCAATGAGTAATTTTTTACTACCTGTACTCCCACAGCCAAGATGTCAGAGTCTCTAATTTGGCTGGTCGTAAATGCAAACTTCAAACTTAATTCAAATTAAAGTGTTACTCATTGCCACATGCAATATTTAAATTATGATGAATTCGATCAATTAACTCATCACTTTTTCGCTTATCGGGCTAGACATGAGTTTTAGTAACGAACGTTACCATGAAGATTTTGATCAGATTTGTAAAACGGTGTTTAGCCTCAAATTGAGCTTAATTATCTTTAAAATGTATGAAGCCATTAACCGATGATCATGAGAATCAATACACCTCTGAACACTATGCTCATCTACATGTATGCAAAATTTGGTAGTCGTAGCTTCAAAATTGCGACCGAAAAGGTTAACCATCGGATTTCGGCACGATGCATATAGGGCGGAAAGCCATGGCTTTCCGCCCTAAAAACATTGTTTTTTCCTTGATTCCCTATGTTAAATTTTTTGCGTTAGCAAACTTTAAGATGCGCAAAACTAATTGAATTCGTGCCCTGAGTTGCTTGATGATCTACTGGTATGAAATGTATAGAATTACTGAAATAAACAATTTTTGACTGAAATGAGAATAGCAGGTGATAATTGGCTGTGATAAAGCGTTACTTTAAAAATAACTTTCTGTCGTCATCGGACCCTGTTGAAGGCAAAAAAAGATTTGCAGTGCAAATCAATTCATCTCACGTTTATCTCGTGGATGCATTTTTAAGCGTGTGTGTATCCAAATATTTTTCATTGTTAATGGCAGTACATACTTAACCATACCTTTAAATTACAGACATATGACAATGTGAAAAAGTCGAGCAGTCTAAACTCTCTAAGGAATGTCCTTTTATTCAAAACACGCTGACTGTACGGGTTTTTGAGTAACATAAAAAGCAATGCAAGAATTGCACAACCCAGTATTTTTAACCGGCTTTTATTGGTTTTCTGTGAAAACTACTTATTATATTTTATAGGGAATTTTAAAAAATTTGCTTGCAAGAAACCTGAAAAGAATACAAACTCGGCTACCATCTTGTTTCTTGTGAATTGCGTCACCCAAGGGAAACTAATTATGTCAGCCCTTAAAGTTCTCAAATTCTCTTTGTGAATCTTTATTCATGTTTGTAGCTGGCTATAGAAAGTTTCAGTTTTTTCCCTTTAAATTCCGTCAGTTCATCCATTAAAAAATGACTTGGAATGATCAAAAACCTTAACTAAGCTTTTCATGTTGTATAAAAACGAAAACAAGACCCATACACACAACTGCGCGGTATTGTATTCACTCCATGTCTGTTGAAACATGTGTGCCTAATCTTGGGCTGAATTGGATGAAAATTAAATAATGTATTCCAATATGCATTGAGAGTGAAAATTTGTGAGACTTTTGTGAATGTCTCGTGTTCAATTGGATTCCTTTGAAAATAGATGCTTTCGGGAGCCGCCCATAGCTATCGTAGTCATTCATTTTTTCCCTGTCTGTCTTTATGTACAAGTCACTCATTCTGTCATATGAAAAGGAGGAAAACTGTGTGCTGCCCACTTGCTATGCATTCAAAATTTCACCTGTTTGTATTTCCCTTTCATATAATGCACCCAACTAGCCAACCAAGTCCTCCACAAAGATAATCATTGCTAAACATGCAATACTTGTGAATAAAATGTTGGATGTCACACAAGTTAACCTGACAGCCAACAAGTTTATTACTGCTACTGTAGTTTCATCCCTGTGATCACTGTTGCACACATTTACGGCCTTATGTTGAATTCCCCACCAAAGTTACAGTAGCACATAAGTAGTGAAGTAGCAACGCGATTTCTCCATGTACGTAACGTATGTGCGTGCATGGTATCATCAGCTGTAAGATGACTACAAGTGTAGTTAGCAGTAAATGTAGCATGGACGTAGAAAGTAAGACATAAGAAGTACATTGGGGAAGGAAATGATCTAATTAAAAGACTTTCCTTTTTCTTTCTAACTCTGACTTGCTCAACTTTTAGCCCGGTTATTTTTACATCTATAGGCAACACGAGATTCATAATGAATGATGAAAATTGTAGTGTGTAATTTCAATTTGTAATAGTAGTGGTTTGTAAATGGTAAGACTTTTAGTTAAATATGCAGGGTTAGGATTGGAAGTTTTTTTAGATGTGCTGGATTGAAGTAGTGAGTTCCAGTTTGTCTTTGGCTGCCGACCAAAAGGATTGGAAATTAAAAATAGCAGCTCAATTTTTTGTTCAATTTGGACTAAACTCACTCTTCATTACTCAGCAAACTTTGTCATTCTTGGAGCCATAGGGAGTGAAAAGTTTATAAAACTACTTTATAGAGGCTCGTTCCGAGTTTTTAAAACTAATTTGGGTCTAAGTTTTGTGTAGTTTTCATAAATTTAAAATAAATTTTTGTTGACTAAAATGAAAAAAGAGGTGACTAAAGTACTAGAAACTTGGAGGACTGCTAACTGACGAACTAACTTGCTTACAAAAGTGGACTAACCTTGAGGCTTCAGAAAATGGGGATTTTTTGATGTATTTTTGCTTTAATCCAAATGTTGACACAATGAAAGATTGAGATATGAATGTTGCTACTGGTGTTTGTGTTTGTAAACAGTTATTGACCTAATGGATTTAGTAAGTTTCTTTCCAGGCCGAATTGACAACGTTGAATGAGTACATTTACAATAGATATAGTTATAAACATGCTGTTTCATACGTCCAACTATCATACTGGCTAAACTGCGCTACAAAAATAGAATCGGTTGTTAGTTACATGCAATTTAGCTTAAACACCAAAGTAGACATTTCTGATAGCAATGGTTTGATGTGAAAAACAAAAAGTCTCTAAGTGTAAACAGAGCGAACTTTTATACATTGTCCTCATATGCTTTTCACCGCATGTCAGTTGCTAATTGCATAGCTATGGATTGCATTGAGAGATACTCCAATTGATTAGATGATTTGTGTCATCAAATTAGCACGATTTTCAGTTGAAGATATGCAAGTTGATTAGGTTAAGTAAGCAAGTAAATTATCTTTGCAGATAGTTAAGTAAGTAGCGGACTTTCTAACTAACAAGCCAATTAGTACTGCATACTACGCATTGTAGATTATGGGTATAGCAATAATATGTTGTCATTTAATTTCCACAAGTCTGTTCTCAGTATCTCGTTCTTGTTCTACTTTTTGATAATCATTTAATGTCCGTTAGGTTCAAAACGTACGTAATGAAAAAAAGTAAATCACGTTTTCCAGACAAACGCTGTTGCTTAAGGCGTGGAGACTTGTGATGTAAACTTTCTCTTTTTAGTTTACCCCCGACTCCCACGTTAGTAATATAATATAAATGATATTATATTTTTTTGCTCTTATGACATCTTAGTATAAATTAATAAAGGATTCTTTTTTATGAATTTGACCTTTTTCGAGAAATGTTTTGTATTTTTTTGTACCATTTTCTGAATTCACTATGGCATTTTATTGGTGTTAGCTACACTACAATCAATACCCTTTAAAAGATTACGCTGGACAACATTCTATGCAGGGTTCGTGTTCATTGGAACTACTAAAATCACTCTGACTTGGTTTACATAGTGTGGGTAGTGAAAAGTGTATTGATTCAGGAAAAGACAGGTGAATGAGAAACGCTATTTGTTGTCAGGAGAATTGTTTTGCAAGAATACTTGCATAAACCATTTCTCACGTAGGCGTTTTAACCTTGTTCGTTAGTAATCCAACATTACCAATTTTCAGCACTAAATTACAAATTGTAACAGCAAAACTCTATGTGGTTGGTATGTGGTTGGTAGCAGCCGTGGCAGAATTTATAACGTCTAAACCTTAATTGTTAATGTACATCTACTCCCAATTTTTAAAAAACTGTCAGATACCAAGGATTTCATGTCCGAGCAAATAATTTTAGGCGAATTTAATTGATGGAACAACGGACCTTAGCATTTTTTTGTAATCCTTTATCAGTATTAGCTAGCTTTTGTTTGCCCAATAATTAAAGCCCATCCGGGAGAATGTAATCTGCAGAGGAGAAATAAATAAATGCAGTTTTGACTATAAAACACATTCACTGTTTTTCCTCATTGACCTTGCGCTTACACAAAACCCATGTTTCCATGATATCCTTGATGGATATATTTTATCTGTATACTAATGTAACATTAACATTAATCCTGTATTAAATGTGCCAGTATTTACTCTTTCACAGTCAGTCAGTAAGAAAAGCTACAAGGATAAACTCCTAAATAGGCATACTAAAAATGACTGCTTCATTCACAGCTATAATTTGTACATTCTCAATCTGAGGCTTACACTCTCGTATAGTGGTGAAAAGATTGCAACAAAAGATGAAAAATGTTTCTTTTACCCGCTGTTATTATTGGTGGGAGCAAGAAAAACAAAAGATAAATAAACACGGACATCTGAGAGAATTAATTTCACTCTTCTGTATCCATGTACCACATTATATGAGCGAGCACTGATGGTTCCTAATGGGTTACCCTACAGCAAGGCCCAATTTGTTCTGTTTTGCTAGTATAAACCTAGTTTTTTTACTCTGTCTGTCTTTGCAGGATGTCTAGCATAAAAGGACCATAAATATAAATCAACCAAACCATATTTTCCCCATATGAACACATGCAACACCATCGGCTAGATAGAACGAACAGCAACAGCACACACACACAAAATAATGTGCAAACAGTGGTTTGCTTTTCATTCCGTTCGCTCCGTATATACTCAATTGTAAACCCTGGCTCATTGCCCTATCAGGTTATGATGACAGTCAAAAGCAGTATTATTTACACCTTTAGTTGGTTTAGTACCCCTTCCCATTCATTGCTTCGCATTTTCTACATTTTGTTGCAAAAAACTTGCCCATCATAATATTATTAATCCACAAGCATAGTTTCATGTGAGTTACTACACACCTGTACAATTTACATCAAAAATGATCCCTCGTGTAGAATGATGATGAAGATGTGCTCGCTGTTTTTTGTGGAAACTTTTTTCAAACTTTTGAACAAAACTGGAGTTTTGCAAACTTAAATCACAAAAACACACACTCACAACAATGTATCACAATAACGAAGGAGCTTTGTAATCTCGTTTTGTATTTAAGAGCAAAAAATGTTCACCACCGTATGAAACGGATGTACACAATTTGTTTTACCGCGGATAGGTTTTTTTGTTGTAGTAAAAACTTTTAGATTCCAGAATTCTTTGCACCTGGAAATGAGTTTGGTTTGTATTTATAGCACTACATGACGTATAGTCTCCATCTTGGATCTTCAATCTTCCTTGCTTAATAACTCATTTCCTATATTTACATTCCATTTGTTGATTCTTTTTGTGAATCTCTTCCCTTGTGTTGTTGATTTCTCTCAAACACACAGACACTAGCTTTTCTTTGAGTCGTGGCTCTCGTTTACTTATTTAACGTAGCGCAAGACTCGACAAACAGAGTCTACAGACTATGGCACAAAAATCTCTTTTCTTTCCGCATGGAAATGAAAGTCAAACAGTGGGTTCTCTGGGAAATTTCTGGCTCCTTTGTGTTCTCCACTTAACATGTAAATCCTGATGTTCTGTTCTTGTGTTTTAGGAACTACAAGTAAGTTAGCAAGTTCCAAGTTGTAGCATTGGATTAGGCACAACTAATACAAACTGCTGCGATTTCAAAACTCGTCAATAAAGTCAGATCACAAGAAGGAAGTTATAGTTGCCCAGTCCGAGAGTCTACCTCAGTTGACTGAATAGTGTCAACTGTCATGTATCATTCGCTTCTCAAAACCCGTTCAATCCAATAGTTCACGTGCAAGGGCACCCGTTGCTGAATTAGAAACAGCAACTATTCATACAGAAACCAAACAACATTATCAATAATGTGGTCAATGAATACTGCAATAGATAATAATAATGTAGACTTTTGTACATTTTTTTAAATTTCATGCCCATGTAACTAGTATCTTTCGTTAGTAGCTAATAGTAAGTAAATACATACAAGCATCTTTTGACTTACATGCATGGTGTGCTATGCATCCACTACTCACTCACTACCGCATTTAATATAGTAGCCAATAACGAATTATATCATTTATTGCATTACCTGTGCTTGTTGCCAATCCTAGTTATGAAAACGTAATCAAATTTCAAGTTCATGCTCAATGTGTGTACCACTTTTTTTTTGCACAAAACACACGCGTATTGTGCACAAAGACAAGTAGTTACACACGTTTTGTCCCCTATCTGGTCCCAACTAACTTTCCAGTTAGTTAGTTAGTTACAGTTTCATCCCCTCTACAAGTTGCGGCTTTAAACCTTGTGGTTTTTACCACTTATTTGACACACAACTCATTTGAACAGACCACAACATGAGTTTGTACTCGTGGTATTGTGGCACAAAAAACTATTGCCAACAAAAAATTCTTCACCTGATGATGACTCCAAAGATGTGGAATAAAACTTGTGCACATGAACCTTGGAATATTGAAAGCTCCTGTTGCGATCAACTATTGTGAGTGAGTGAGCAATTCTCATTTCCTTCCTCCTCCAGCAACTTTTCCATGCATTTTCAATGTGCTCTCTGAGTAGTAGTACTAGTAATATAGCAGTGAGTTCTCTCTACCAGCAGTTGGAACTTGCCCAATGCATCTCTATGTGTGAGAGTGCATGGTAGCCGTATGTACGTACGTAGTACATAGGGAAAAGCAGAGCGTGCACAACAAACTAACTACAACTACAACTTGGTTTGCTCGGTGCAAGTTTTGGCTCATGTGCTTTCTCCTGGCTCTTTTTTTGTTCCCATTCTGACAAACTGAGAGTCCATGGTAGAGAATCTCTCACATTGTACTGCTGACTAGAGTTGTAGCCATCAGTTGCTGGCTGGCAATTCACAACCCATTATACTTATGTCTACGACTTGTTGTGCATTCCTATATGACCGGCGCAGGCTTTGGCAGGCCAGCTCTGCAGCATTGTTTGCCTGGAAAGCATGCCGGTGCATGTCAAGAGAATCACCGCACGCTCCATGGGTATAAGCTTTCAAAACTGGGTTGACCTTTCTACCCAGCTGTTTCATCTACACCGTTGGAGCTCCAATGTTTCAAAATCTCCCTTTCATATCCAGTCAACTTTATATTAATTGGACACTGAATTAGTGGAAAATGAGCTACACTGATTTCTTTATACTAACTAGCAACTTATGTAATCATTGTAATAATTAGCGCTGGAGTATGCTATCAGATGAACAAGCTTATATGTACATACACAGCGTTTATTCCAGTTGATTATTAGTTTTTGGTTCCCTATAGAAAGATATCCAAAAGGGGTTTACCAGAACTCGTTTTTTAAATCCGTTTTTTGAACTTTTGGCACAAAGGAGGAGCATGAAATCGGATAATAAAAATTGATAATGTGTACACTCGAAAAGATTTTCCATTCTTGGTATTTACTTTGCTAGAGCATGTGCGAGTGTGGGCTTTGGAAACTCAACTCTGCAGGGAAATGTGTTTTCATTCTATTGGCAACAACAAGTGTGCAAAGGAGAGGGATGGTGAGATTTTTCAATCTCTCAGGGAATATTTTATGCAGTGAGTGAAGTGATTGCTGTGGTTTAGTTTTCTTTTCCTAGATCTATTAGTTAGTATAAGGCCGTTTGCTAGACATGTTTTTAAACCTCATTATTTGGCTAAAAGTATGTTTTTCATGGTAAAAATCAATATATTTCACAGAATTACAGTAACTCACTGAATTTTAAGCTATTTTCAATGTGATGATAATTTGTACATGTAAATGACAACTCCAGTCAACTCCATCATCAATATTAGAAACTATAACTGAACTACCTACTACCTAGTGAGTAAGTGTAATGTTATAAATTGGACAGCATTATTTTAAAGCTAATTGTACTGACTGTGAGGAGCCCATTGGAGTTGACTTTGAACTTTAACTTGCGTTTGAAGTTTGAGATTTTGGTCTGTCCACCTGTAATTCAAGGACCCGAACTAAGCATTAGGTTGCTTGCTATAGTAGTTTCATCTTACACAGTTTCAGAATTTAAGTGGAAAGCTTCTAGCCACTCTTTTATACTATAATGTGCTTCGGGTTTGCGTGTGAATGTAATTTGCTCACACCCACGCAAGAATTTTGCGACAGTTTAGTTAGTAGCCTTGTTTCATTTTGTGGCAATAATCCGGTTTGACAAACTAATGCTAATATTAACAAGTTAGTTATAACAACAAAATTTATGGTTGCCCAGCTATTAAAAAATTGGCAATCTTTCAAAGCGATGTATGTATGCACTAAGAGAAAATAGTGCCCCAGTTGAAACAGTACTGTTATAATGTATTTCACAATACATTTCACTGGTCTACTCAGCTTCCCAGGCTCCAGATTTGCTGCATTTACGTTTCAGCTGCAGATAAAAGAGAAGAAACCGATACAATTTGGATACAAGCTCAAAATGAGTACGAAACTTGAGATGCTTTCTCTCTTTCCTTACTACAGCAGCCAAGGTTAAGAAAAGTAGAAATGAGAAATGGATTAAATTAGTTACCGGTGAAGAAAATACTAGAGCCTGTTTTTTTCAATCCCCATCATCAAACTAATATGGACTCCGTAATTTATCAAATAATGAGCTATCTATAAGATCTTATGAAATGTGAATCCTTGCTCAGAAAAAGTATTTTCTCTATGCATTGGCATGGGCCAGTGTGAAGCGCTCCAAGGGATTTTTGCTGGTTAAAGCTGTAGCTTTGATTCAAAAAGTTCTGTACCTGTCGTATCTGAGTGCACATTTTATGAGCCACTTTTCAAAAATTCCATCTTATTTAGGACCCTATTAAGCAAAAGGTGTTTAGTATTTGGTTAAATTAGTTTCTCGAAGCGCTAGCTCATTTAAAAATTACTACATGTAGATTATTTTTCAATGAAAGTAAGAAAAGCGAGTTTTTGGATAAAAAAAGGTGAGCTGAATGCAATGGAAAAACACAATTGAGATAATTAATTCCGGAAGGGTAGTAAATTTCATATTTTGTGAGAAATAATGTATTCAATTGTTTTAAGCACCCATTTTTAGTTGAAACATTAGAAAAAACTTGAAAACAATGACAAAAATTTTTCTCTATTTTAAACGAAAAAAGCGAAAAAATTGGTTATCATTGACAAAAATGACGACAAGTTTAACAATTCCAAAATTATATTAACAATTTGTTAGCAAGGAGGTCAAAAATATCATTTTCGACTTGTTTATCGCCCTTAACAAAAGCACAGTAGCAGGGACTGTAAGGTGAAAAGAACAAACATGTGCGCAGGAAAGTAAAGAATCCAAAATAGGTCAATTTTTGGTGATCCGTTGCTTCCTTCAGAAGTTATTGGGAAAAAACCAAGTCATTCATTTCTACTGTGTAACTAAATCGAATCATTTCTCGATTTTAGACAAAACCTTCGACGGAAAAACAGTATTTAGTGTAATTATCATTGTTAAGTTTTTGTTTAGTACTTTTCCTTCCAAAAAATATCCCAGCCATAGGACTTTTCTAGTTTTCCGAATAGTTTTTTTGAGTAATATACGGCCAGCCCGCAAAAAGTGTGTTTATGGCTGAAAAACGCATATCTTTTGGACATGAAAGGGCAAATGGGACCAGTTAAACATTAACTCACTTCATTCACAGCGTCGAAAGTGTATATAGACAATTTTCGTCATTATTGCTAAAAGTGGGTGATCAATCCCACACTCGCCTTTTTAGATGGATAGTTCACATTCTGCACTGGAGTAGTGCGAGTGAGTAAAAGAATCACCCAAGTTTGAGAAATCATTCCATTCACATCACCATTGAGCACGTTTGATGCAGTAACGGTTAAGTAACCCTTCACCGTGCCATCATGAACATAAAACCTTTATCTACTGTGTTTCGTATACAGCTGGTCAAAACATGCTTAGGCACTTGCTCTTTATCACCGTCCAACAGTGAATGAATGAAAAATTGTGTTATATAGAATATGTCCATTGTGTACAATTGATTGCTATTGACTTTTAAGTTGATTCTTGTTTGACCAAGTGGAGTCACTTTTGTAGATCACTTTGGGTAGCCGCCTACACAAAATGACCATAATATGTCACTCCAGTAGGTCAACAAGCTCACACGCCTTTTTTAATCAGCTTTTCCTTTGGGTGTTGACAATTTGGGCAGCTTTCTTATTGATTTTCCTTCCAAAGATCCGAATATGACATGCATGACGGCTGTCAGGCAGGTAATTTTCAAAAAATTGTGCAGTCCACGACTTTATATTTTTTGCTTCTGTAACCGCGGAGTTTACTTTTTGTTTGTTGGTAGTTGGATATAGGTTTGCATCCAAAAGTTAAAGAATCATGAATAATGATAGTCTAGTCCTGTCACAATGTGTATTCTCCTTACAACACGAAAAAGTTAAATGCATACGGGTTTCATTGGGAAACAGCTCACAGTGGCAGATTGAAATGATTGTTATCAGTCTATTAGGTACACATGATGCGCTTAAGTTTGCCTATTGAATCTTATTGCAAAACGCTTTTTGTTTGTACTGCATTTCTTTGCATAAAAGATAGTAATTTTTTTAGAATGCATAAAAGATTTAGAACAGACTGACACAAAAAATGCAGAGCTTGAAATCATATCAGAAATCCTTACTTTTAGACACTGCACTCATGCAGTGTTTTCTTTTTTACTTTATAGTATTTGGAGATCTCATTTTGCACCCTGGATGGAGACAATGATAAATAGATACAATTTACTTTTTTTGATTTTTTCTCATATTGTTTTCAAAGAAATAAAATATCCGGATCCCTAATATATTTCTTAGGAAAATCTGGTCTGAATGAACTCAACTATGTAAAGTATTCTTTGCGTACTTTCGTTTAGCAATAAGATAATTATGGCGTAAAGGTTCAATCTTACTTTCTATCGCGCGTCTATGATGGGATGAATGACATGACAGGGGCCATTTGAAAAAGAATTGGTTTTTCAAATAACTTTTTCAATGTCCCCGCTCTGTGACAAAACTCTCCATCCGAGAGTAACTAATCGCCAATAGCAAACCTAAAATCCTTGTACATGCTTTTCTCTACACCAAAATCATAATCGCATTTTCTTGTCCCTGTCATAAAAGCTTGAATTTTTAACCTTAACTTGATCTGCGGCAGTAAAAAAAAACTAAAACCCCGTCCGAAATCCAATCATCTCAAAGTTCATTGCATACACTCACAAACAAAGTCAATAGAAAAAAAATCAGTCCCGACTCTCAACATTGTATATAATATTTATTGAATCACCAGATTTGGAAAAATACAAGCTTCACTTGAGATTTGAAAAATAGTATTTAGCATTCCACAATAAAGTAACCAACCTCCTAACTTGTTAAAATCACAACAGGGAAAGAAAATAATAAAATTAATGTAACTAGTTACTGGCCACAGACAAGAAGCCGCGTTGGCCTGTTTTGTTGGCTGACAAGTCTCAGAAAACTCCATCATTCCTTCCCTCTCCACAAATACTGATTTCAGACTCCCTCAACAGCCCACAGGAATACCATAGCACTAGACAAGATGGCTACATGCACAACACATACTACTTTATCATTAGCATAGTGTAATGTATTTGCACTGGAGGAACTGGGGTTTCCATTCGAGTCTCCTGTGGAGCCCTCCTGCCCACCATGACTGCTGTCCTTACACTTGTCAGCATACGGGCCTATGCAGGCTGCGTATGCTAGGGAGTGAGCAACGTGAGTTTGCTCATGAACTCCATAAAACAAATGTCCCATGGGCCCTACAAAAGAAGAAAGTGAATTAAAGTCCTTTCATGTTCTACAAGGTATACGTACGGAACTAGATGCAATCCACATACACACACACACATGTAAGCCATAATGTACAAGACTGCGGGATGACTAAACTATAACTGCTAACTATATATAAAGCTAGAATGCACATCAAGGAGAGAAATGCACCATTTCGTTCCCAACTCTCCATTTTCACGACTCTTTGTTTGGCTTGTAAGGATTGGCAAAGGAGCGCGACTAGTCTGATTCCAAATAACATTCATTTGACAATTTGTCACATCTTTTATCATCCCTAGTGGATAGAGAGAGCCGGAAACAAATGATTTTAGTGTGTAGTTAGTTAGTTAGTTAGCTGCTAAGATGACATTTTTGAGGCAACTATTTTAGTTGGTTCAATGTATTGATCAAATTTTTGTTTACCCGTAGCATAGACTGGGACATCTTCTCCACCATGGGATTCAGAATCTGTCCAGAATCCAGCCCAATGAGGAATTTGCCGCTCTGTCATATTCAGTTCTTCGGCCATTGTGGAATTCTCTTCCAGGATTACCCAAGTGTTCAAGGAGCTCGTTGCATTTCCAGATTCTTCATCTAGATCCATATTTGTCATGTCTTTACGATGGATACTGTAGCCAGGTCCATTTGTGTATGACAAGGTTTGGTATGGAAATCCTTCAGTGGTTTTTCCTGACAATCCTGTGTTTTGCAGTCAAAAGGAGATTAGTCCCTGAATGGAACATAATTGACCCTAATGTTCGATTGTTTGGACAAATCAAGGAATTGATTTGACTGGTTGGCAATTTTTTTCATGTATTTGGGCAGAAAGTGAATAAATTATTATTTAATCAATGTGAGTTATGCATTTTTTATTGGGTATGAAAACGATTCTAGTTTTTGGTTGGAGGAGTTAGTCAATTCTTTCGTTTATCAATGCATTTTTTTGCGACGGGACAGTCTGATGCATTTGTATGTTAGCTCTTGAATCCTTATGCAACAAGACGAGCTTTATGATGGAAAAAAGATGTCTACGGATTAGTAAACCTTACATTCATATAACCTGAGTTAGAAAAGTGTGCATAAAAAACGAAATATTGCACACTACTGTCCGTTTCAATGAAATACGGAGTTCCTAATGTTAAATTGGCTATCTCGGCTTGTTGGATGATCACCGTGAAAAAGGCAAATTTCGTAAAAATTGCCTGGGATGTTCTAGATTTTAAGTCCCCATGATGAGAATTTATTATTATTATTTATTATTTATTTTTTGCTCAATGATAAACAAACTCTGCCAGGTAACCATTGAAAAAAGTTACTCCGTATTTCATTGAAACGGACAGTAAGTTTCATGGATTTGATACTCTGATGGAGAAAGCCGAAGCGAGTCATTAAATTATCATTTTGGAGAACTCTCCAGTGTACTCAAGTAGACATGTAATTGATTCCACGGAAACCCAAAAAAGTGTCTGCAGTGCTTTGGATAACCAACCAAGAGCACTGTAAAAATTGTTATTATGTAAATATAAAATCTCGAGCCCATTTTGATTTGCGGACTACTTTGGCAGACTACATTCTTTCCAGCACTCACATCAGCTCACTTCAAAGGTCACAAACTCACAAAATCTTCTCAATTTTTTATATCACTTGGGTTTTTTCAAAAACGTTCGTGTATCACAAGAAAAACCCACACGTGTCATTTTGTATCTAAATAATGTTTTCTATCCAGTCAACTCTCCGAAAGATAAAGTGGCAATGTTTGCTCACAATTTTAAATTCTGCAATGCATTTTCCTGTCAAAAACTGCACTCAAACGACTTATGAAAGTGCGTTTTAAACCTAACTAACTATAAACCTGACATGAAACGAATATCACGTGTCAAATAAAAGAGTTATGAACAACTATTTCAACTCGCTAGGGTTCATGGAGACTACTTTTACAATGGGAAATGACTAGACTGTAACTATTTCACTATATATCCAGCCACTTTTAGTTAATTCCTTGGACTGTCCCACGACAAAAGCAGGTACAAGATTATACCTTCCACAAGCCATACTATTACTATTACTGTGTGTTATGCAAAAAGAGATGACGAACCACCAATGGGGTTTCCCCTTAGCGGGTATCCATTCATGGACATGGAATGAGAATGATCCGCAGTGACAACAATCAATGTGTCATCTTGACTTGTTGCCTCGAGCGCAGCCTCTATGGCCTTGTCAAATGCCAGTCCCTCTTCCAGTGCAATCTTTGCCAAGTTGTCATGATGTGCATGGTCGATACGGCCACCTTCTACCTACGCACACACAAATACAAGATTGAGTTGAACTGGAGTCCTTTGTGCTCCACAGAAAACAGGGATTCCACATAATGATGCTACTGAGGGAGAAAATTGGCAAACTTTTACAACTTCTTTGCCCCTGAGTACAACTTTTGTTGCAATCTTATTCATCACTCAGATTTCTCCTTACTAGTCTTTGACTTTTTATTCCCGTGGGACATGTTAATGGAAAGAGTGTTTTTATCTTAGTTTGGTTACTTAGTTAAATAGTTAGAATGATTTCAGATTAACTGTGAAAGTATGGTCAGTGTTTACTTGGAAGTGAAAACATGAATGACAGAATAAAGACATTAGTGGAATCCATTAGTTTGTCAAAATGGACCTACAATGAGCAAGTATCCGTTCTTGTTCTTTTTCAATAGTTTCAAAGCCTGGGTTGTCATTTCCACCAAACTGGGTTGTCCACCGTCACCTTCCACTCTGTCTTTGTCATAGGGCATATGGCCTGGAGAAAATATGCCTGGAATTTGATAACAAAAATACACTCAATTCAATTGTATGGCATCATTCCTGTCAGTCGATAGGGACAGGATGTGCGCATTAATCTGGGCCACTCTTTTTACTTGCAGGTGAGGATGGAAACAAACGGGACTCTAAGTATTACATTATATTGTTTTGACGCATAGGACTGACTGTGTAAGTGAGAAATATGGATCCGTCAGGCTCGGGACTTGTGAGAATGTCATTTGGAAATTTTGTTTGTTTACTTTGCGCAAAAATCAAAATGTTTGTATTTCTAGATCCTAATGGATTTGTTTTTGTGTCCTTTGTTGAATATTATTGTTTTTTCTACGATGATTTGATTTTAGCAATAACAAATTTAGTAATATAATGTTATTTCAAGGCTGTAACCATTTTTATGCGCATTTACATCTTCAGTATTCTGTTTGAATCATACTAACTATACTGTTGGATAGAAAATTTAATGCTGAAATTATTTAGACCAACGCAATTAAGTAATTAATAACAAGTTATTACAATTAGTTGAAATAAGCACGACAAAATGAGCGGCATCAGTAGAATTTCGCAGTACAAATCTTATTTTCCTTCGTATTTTTAGGTAAGACACCTACATGAGATTTCCTCGGCGTCTTCACCTACAAAGTACGTTTGGAAAGTTTAGCTGTTTATTGAAATCAATGTGAAAGCAAATAACTCTGTTGTTTTAGTTTGCTCATCATTTATATGGGTAAACGAGACAGGGAAATGACATGAATGTGTAGTGCTAAAATAAACATCGCTATTATACTATGCATTTAAGTAAGTCACAGAGGCACATAAAGCTAGAACTGTCAAACCAAACAATAATAGATGAGTATGCAATGCACTGACTGTAGTATATCATATAACTAACTTACATTATTACCTTCATTTACAGTTTGCAAAGTTAGCTCGTCATATGTGAGTAGTTTATGGGATTTCAAAAGTAGCATTTGCACAGAAACTACTGTACTAGACTTTGAGCAAGTGAAACATGATTCAAACACATAATTATTGTTAAACTTTTTCTTTTTTTGTCCAAGTATTAAAAACAAACGGAATCTGGTCCCAGGCTTGCTAACTAACTAACTAAAAGTTATCTAGAACATGTCTATGTCTGTGGACTAACAAAACAAAACGTGAGTACGCACTAAAGGATAGTTGTACAGTATATCATTATCAATCTTTTACAGTGAATCTTCACGTGGGAAGAATTATGGAATCCAGTTAAACTAATAAGCTCCTGGAATGCGTGGGTAACACAATAGAATACTTGTGTGTATGATTTTGCAATAAAGGCCATACAAAATCAGTTAGCTCAAAAAATGTTTCCAGCTATTTGTGCCATCAAAGGAGCTTATTTTTAATGAATCAAATGCTCAAAGCAGTTTGAGAAAGACAATGCAAAAAGGCATACGACTACGACCTTTGAGAATTGGGAAAGAACAATAATAATTTCTTTCAACCGTGTTTTATGTGCGGAATCATAAATGTCATAACATTCAGGATTTAGAAGCTCATTTGAATGGAAGATGTGATAATGCATTGGCCCTGAAAAGCGAAATTAAATTAGATTTCAAGGGGAAAAAAGCATGACTGCTGTATTGATCTTTTTGGAATTATGGATGATGGTTTTTTTTAGAATAGATTTTTTTACTCAAAAGATACTACTTACTCGGTAGGTAGCCATTATAACATACAGAATTCATAGTATAGGCAGGGAAAAGGTTTGAATAAAAGTAATAAAATCCATGAAGGGATAATTTAATTCCTCATACTTATATACTAGCAGCTGATATTTTCTACAGAAAATCTATTCTCTCTTCAATCTAAAAGCTGGCAACTGTAGACGCTTTCAAAAACATGCTATTATGGAACATAAAGTACTGTATAGTACTATATCTAATATAAATACGGGCTTACTTTTGGAGAAATCGAATAAAAATTAAAAACAAGACCTTGCTCAAAACATACTTACTAGAGTTACCAGGGTTCTCTCCAGTCTCTGTATGCGATTACAACTACTTAAGTGGAGAATATCACTTTGATTGCAGACAATACAAAAGGTAAAAATAATTGTTTCTAATCTCGTAAACAAAACTGCGCACTGTTATATGATTGCAACCTATCACAAGCACAAAACACACGCCGCAAAAATCGAGCTATAGAGCAATTTAACTTGCTAACTAACTAACTAACTAACTATACACATTTTGTATGAAAAGATAGTGTACCTAGTAAATAATCCACAGAATCATCCACTTCCATCAATTGTCCTTTGTTCTTAATGAAACTGTACTTTCTGTTCTCCCTCCTTTGGTGCTGCATCCAATCCCATACCAAATCCCGTCCATCCGTTCTCCAACAAACTGAAGTAGTGTTAATCTCATGTCTCAAAATTTGTTCGCCTCCACCCAGCAACACCTACAGAGAAAATCATCCGCATATAAAGATGTACATATTAATCTTCCAACAGTTGCGGGTCAGTCTCCTTTTAAATCTGCATAAAATTTAGTTTTCATTCAAGCAAAAACATGAATTGTAATGAACTAACTACACTATTTCTTGTCTCCTTATTGTTGTTATGCAGAGTTGATAAAATGAAATCAAGGAATTTCATTTTAGAGTCAAAAACCAAATCAATCTATACATTATGCTGGTCCCCCTTTGGCGACAACAGGAGGATTGTACAGAAAAGAAAAAAACTATATCTTTAGTTTGTAGATGAATTCTTCTCTTAGTTTTAGATGGCTTGTTATGCCAAACAGCAAATTCAAGATCGCAAATGCAAAACCTAGCAAAAGTCTCATTCAAGTTAAAACGCAATTTAGAAAATATCAAGTCCCTTGAGTTCGTGAGTTGTAATATAGCTATATTAAAAATTTGGTCGGAGCTAGGAATCGAACCCTATAGTAAGATACCGGGTCAGGTTTGCATTTAATGGAAGAATAGTATACACACCCCCGTCGGGGTAAAAAAATAGCCTGAACCCTTTACTCACATAACAGCTGCCCATAGGCATAAATATACTAACCAGAATTTGCAGATGCGAAAATAGGTAAACTAACTAACTTACATTAATGTTTTTCCCGGGCTCTTCTTCAACAAGTTGACGTCCAATGTCTTTACAACCATTGATTTTCTCCAAATCCGGAATTTTGCTATCACATTCCCAGTCCCGGTGGGCACTATGTGCATATGCTGATGCTGGCGTAGCATGAGTGATTCTTGTTGTGGTCACAATCCCTACGAATAAATACAAATATAAGGGTAGAGTTCGATTATTCTTTTCTGTGCTATAGTGAGATGATAGAATTATTATAAATACTGGGGAACGCAATTTGGTGATTCGAGCATTACATAAGAAGCTCACAGATAAATCATTAGCTTATTATTGACCCCCTTCTTTCAAAGTTTCCCATTGTATGCCTAACAGAATCACCAACCTGTGGATTTTCCAGCTGCAATTGCCCAGTCAACTATAGTGGATAGTTTTGCCTTGGCCTCAACTGCTGGCTCACAAACGTTGAATTTTGCAGTGCTATCCAAACCGACCATGTAGTAGTTTGTTTTAACTCCAGTGAACATGGCAGTTGCTGTTCCAGCTGAATCAGGCACTTGACGATCAACATTATAAGTCTGTGCAATAAAGTATACAAAGAGGTTTTTAGTCCACAAAAGATTGTCGTTTTTAGTTAGTAACTTAACTACATTCGTATTATTGTTGGTGAGCTTAAATTTGATATAAATCCGACCTTCAAGAGTCCCACGTTATTGAACTTTTCAAATGTAAGATATCCTTCTTCCCCTGGGTTTCCCATGGTTTGACCTTTATGAATTCTTGTAGCAGTAATGGTGGCCATGCCCATGCCATCGCCAACAAATAGAATCACATTTTTAGCCACCCCTAAATTATGTTTAAGATTCAGGGCTTTTTCTATATCGACTTGACCCAGTTCCATCCAATACTTTGAGTCTGTTAAGAAACCATATAGATAGATTTTTATTGCCAAAAATTGACCTTGATATAGTTACAATGATTCATCATAGTACATTATGTCATTATAAGAAAATATAAAATGCAGGGTAAGTTCAGAAGTGATTAGCTACATATATAAATATCACGGTATTTTTTGTGTATGCACCATGTTTATTTATAAACTTGGTGAAAACACAAATGGATTTTTTGCCTGAATAAAATTCATGAGAATAATATTTTCTTATGCAATGAATACATTGTGCGAACACATACAGAAATGTAAATATACTCCATCTGTTTATACGAGTCCAACTGGCAGAAATAATGCAAATTTACGCCATGAAATCTAAGTGCACACAAACTCTGATTATGTAGGGAATCACAGTAGCAGAAAAATCAATTTTTCACCTACCTTCGATTTTAGCAGTTGTACTGCACAGACGGAAAATTCCTCCCATCTGCATAAATAATAGTGTATGCCATAAGTTTCCCCTGTAATACAGAAAATTGGAAAGTTAGAGTGAGACATCTTTGCTTGAATGCAAAAAAATATTATACTATTAGATTATGCAACCTATGAGTCCTTTGTGCAGTTACCTAGTTAGTTAATCGATCGTGCTGACTAATTACATCATGTATGTTAACACTGTCGAAATTCCCTTTGTTCCCAATTAATTTATTGATTGCTCAGCATGTTATTCCAATCGCAGATGTAAGCATCATTGCGCAACTAATTACAGTATGCAAGGATCCATAGGTTAGGACTGCATAACAATAGGTTAAGACTTATTTGAATAGTTAGAAGTAGAAGTGTAGAATTTTGTAAGTAAAAGTAGTTCTCCCACGAACCCATCTTATTATGCACCAGCTCTTTGTTAAACTCTCGGACACCCACTCACTCACTAACATTTTGCTTCTACTTCTAATAGGAAGAGTGAGTATACAATAATGTACTGGGACCAAAATTCTGGTTGATATTTTCTTCCTTAATTCATTTGGAGGGAGTTGTACTAAATATATTCAATAGGCTATACAAGGGTTACTCTTATTTAAATTTTAAGTGCTATTTACACTACTACACACAAGGTTTGACATAAGTACTTTCACCAGTAGACAGGCCTCTGGTAATGGAATTTGAGTCGGCTATAATTTACTTATTGAAAACGATTAAGCTCTGGCTGGCGGCTTAACATTATGTCTCTGTGGTTGAGCTTCATGTATGTATGATTTAATTTTCTTTGTAAGTTGCTCCTGATAAATATTTTACAAGTATGTCTGAGTGAGTCAGACAGCACTTTGTTTACTGGTTTTCTTCAGTAAATGTTATAGCTTGTTATATTCATTAATCGGGTTTCATGTTATGAGTGAACAAAGATTGAACAGAGAGGTTTTTCTGCCTCAGTTTTTAGGCATCCGTCCACAAATTTCATTAGTAGGAGTTGTAATGAGCATTATGGAACAAATATGATAGATAGGTCCGTATTGAAACATACTGAAAGGAAATGCTTTTGTAGCGTTCTTGAAATTCATGATAAACTATATTGAGAAGAAAAAAGTATATTTTACCAGACAAATTGTCTTTTTTTTACCGGGCGGAAATGAATTTTTCATGACAAAAAACAATAAATTCCAGAATGGTACTGTTATTCAATCTAAGCAGTCTTGCTATACAGAAAATCTTTTTATTTTCCTTTCCCTCAATATATTCCACACTGTATTTAGTTGCCCTTACCCAACTGCAGTATACTGACAGGGTATACAAAAAAAATCAAAAATTCTTGCTAATCATTGGATTTCAAAAGAGATTGCAATTCTTTACTGAGACTTTAACATGCCTTGCTACTAACTTTGTAGTTAAAAAATAAATTGTCTCTTATTGACACAAGAGAATCAAATGCCCTTCATATAATCACACTATATGTATGTGAAGTGAAAACTTTATATTGTTTGCTTTCGGTAGCTGAAAACTGAAACAGACCATTGTCAAAGAAGTGAGTTTTTTCATTCCCACTATTCTTTTTCATCAGTCTTCTTTTTCTTTGGGTTACAACAGTTTTTTTAGGCTTTGAAGAATTGTAAAAAATTGTAACTTGTCTTTTCTTTCATCTTCGTACACACAAGATGATCTGATTGAAGAAATCTTTCCAACGTCGCATTGAATTATTTTTCAACAAGTTTACAACCTATATCTAAGTACCATAATAGCTGACAGTGTACCAGAAAGTCGTGACCCTGACTACCGAAAGCACATACAATTTGTACAAAAAAAAATGTGTAAGAAAACACTTTGTCATTGTCACACAAGACCATTTGCTCAGAATGATGTTTTTAAATCCTGCCGGTTTCAGTTTTCAAATTCCAGTTTCATAGAAACATAATTATTGAAACAAGGTCTAATAATTACGCATCATGTGGGTATACTTTACGATTTCCTACTGAATAGGAATTGTAAAATACGCCATGAAAGTATCAAGCGAAATTTTGCACAAAATTTTCTTTCACATGTCTTTTAATAATGCATGAACCTAGGCAAATACATTATAAAATACTACATTCACCTATTCACAACGACAATCTCCCTCATATTAATCATATAGGAGCAATGAAAAACAGCATCTTCTTTCATGACCCGCATTGCCCGCATGCATTTCTAGCTAACTAACCACTGATACACAAAGAAGCACTACTAAGAAATTCTCATGGCATCGCCCAAGATAAGAAATTGAAAAGTAGCCTGGAAATTAACGTGCAAGAAATACTAGACATGTTTGTACACCCATTGAATCTGGGTGAAGTGCGAAGAAAATGAACATAGGAGGGAGTACGACGTTCGAGTGCGAGCCTGTTGTTCCCATACTGCTGCTCCCAAAGAGTTTGGAAGCTTTGCAAGTGCAGCTAGATAGTTCGCCAGTTTTAGAAAAGAGAGCAGCTGGAAAGAAATTCCATCTGTTGCTATTCATACAGACATTCTCGATATTTACTTACCTACATTAGTTCCGAGGAGGCTACTACTACTACTACAAGCAGATCCTATGGCACTTATATGGAGCTAACTTATAGATTTCATACTATTTGCACTGAATTTTTCATACTATGTGGAGGCAGGTATGTGGATAGGTTTCGGCTGGAAGATGGCAATAATGATGGACCATGATATTGAATGGCCATTACTTTTATCGTGTGAATGTAGCAACACACTAGCTGACTAAATGCGTAGACGGACGGAAACTAATGGCCGTGGTTTGATTACGTGAGTTGGTGAAACTGAAATAGAGGATTTATTATTGCACGAAGAAATGGCATAGAAACGTGATACATCATAACTTTATTTGTCACCTTGAGTGAAGCACTACTACTGATGACGGCATGCGGATTCAAATTAAATCGGATTTCGTATGCATCGGCATAGTAGTTAGTTGGCAAATACCATTTTATGAGCTTTTATGCAATATGCACAAGTGGAAATAAACAGTCGAGCACTTGTTTTTTCTGCATATGCTTATTGTGTCAGAATTGATCATCGTATTCGTAGTTAGGTAAAACATAGTGTTTGATTTTTACCACGCATTACAACAGGATTAGATGGGGAAACCTACTCTAACGGTAGTTTGATGAAAACTTTGTGTGTGTACTGGATGAATCGTTTAACCCAATTCGAATAGAAATATGGAATTTTATGAAATTATAGCTAAGGTATACGACCTACTTATTTCTGCACACATTTTTTCAGACCCTATGTAATTTTGCTACCAAAACTTTAATAAAGCAATTAATTGATTTCACAATTAGTTTACTTTACAAATTGGTTTTTTAATTACTAACCTTTTTTTTATTGATATTCGTTTATTTCTGTGACAATGTAACATAATTTGAGAGTACAAATTCTTTTCAGAGACAGGTCACATTTTATAAAAGAAAAACTAGTACTAAAACAGTAAATGTTATCATGAAATTAGTCAAATGAAAAAATAGACAATTTAACAATAAACAGAGTCATCATTTCTTTTTTGAAGAATATTGTCTCTCAGCTGTGAACAGAATTTTGTGTCTGAACAGAAGTGCAAGGAGCAGCAGCTCCGATGCCAATTAATTGTGGCAGGATACAAGATTATTTTCTACAAATGACACATGAAAATAATCAAACTTGTGCTGACGTATTTAATTTGAATAGCACTCTGAGAAAAACAAGCTTTCGCTATTGTTTACCTTTGCTTTTGTATGTTACTGTGCTGCTTGTCTCACGCATAGTATAATGTTGAATGAAAGATCTGCCATGCCTCTTAACTTTAATTTGCTGCATTGCTAATTAATTTTTTTTACTAAAACCTTCAAGTCCCTGGCATCATACTTACTTTTCTATGAGTAGCATTATAAACTTCATTTATGAGTTTTGAAAACAAACAACTGCAAATCTAGCTGGAAAGTTTCTTTGCCTACTAATAATTATAAAGCAATTGAAAAACATTACAAACATACGTATGAATCCAACTATCTTGAAAATTACACGCTGCCATTTGCTTGCATATTATTGGACTTGAAAGCCAGTATTGGCACTGCATGGTATCTCATGACTACAAACTGGCTCAGTCTTCAATAATGAAGTAATTTTAGTCAATGTTAGATAGTACATACTGATCCTGGTAAGTCAAATGCATTTTTGGAAATTGCCCAGCCTTTTGATCATAATTTGTCGAGCTCATCGTGCCATACAAGAAAATAAATGGACAAACCTCATCCTGAGCTTGACAGGCACTCGCACTCTTTAGTGTAATGGAGGATAAGGAAAGTTGGAATCCTCAATGGATTCGTTCACTAGTGGCGTGAGTGACAGGAAGAAGGCCACAACAACAGAACCACTGACTATAGTTTGTGTAGTACACGCTCACACAGAACACACGTGTTGAACTAACTATATATGTGCTGGACCTTGTAAAGACAAAACACTCCACTTTATGTACGACTTTGGTCTTGGTGGCATCCACTAAAAAATGTATGAGGTTCACTAAACAAATCTGCAGTGAATTCCTTGCTCCTGTATGAAGTTTTTAGATTTGACTACACAGAATGGACTCGGGAAAACAGAGGTCCTGAGAATCTTCACAACTCCTTGGGGTCTTGTACTCAGTTGGTTGCCATATTCTTTCTCCTATGTCAGAACAGAGCCGCTTACTTACTTATTAGTTAGTTAGCTGACAACGTGTGGGCTGTGTGTGTACAAACTGGATAAAATCAATCATGGAAAAATGTGTTAACTCCCTCCCTGCTTTGACAATTCAATGTTATGTACCGGTGTAGCATTTCCAACTGTGGGCCAGCTTCTGTGGTCTCTGTATCTATAGGGAATATTACACAAAACAGTTTAGAACAACGAAAAGGTTACTAGCAATCTTTATTTAGTCAGTAATGAAAATTATCATTACTACACATGTAGCAAACTAACTGAAGATGATTGGTTAGTCAGTAGGAGGATTTTGTGCAACACAGGCCGTGTTGCACAAAACATGTATTGAAAAGTGGTTAGTTAGTTAGCTAGTAATTACTTAACCAGGTTTACTCTAGAGAGCAAGTCGTGTCCTGAATGGAATGAACCTAATAAATATATTGCTGCTCAATTTTATTCAAAACAAGGTTCGTCATTCCAAGTGTGTCTACGGCATGTGTTATATTTTTGTTCAGGTTCCTTTTGACACTTGTTTAGTCTGTATGTACGTATATTTAGTTGGTTTTAGTTAGTTACGATGAGAGCTGGTTTGCATGTTGGCTAAACAAAACTGATATAAGAATGTAAGGGAATGGGGAAAAAAATGTCAGTGCCCAAGTCAGTTTGTTTTCAGACACCGATCGTCTCTCGTTGGATGAAAATGTAACGTTATATCATATGTTCATTTGAATGCCTACATTTCCTTAATGTAGACATTAGAGATGAATTTAATAAGAGATACATTTAGATGATGAACCTAGATTGACTTATATAGCAGTTCTATGCAAACAGATAATTTCATTGCTTACGGCTTAGTTATCTCTCTGTGATAGTATACCACCGCAAACCTTGAATCAACAAAAGACTTTGATGATTGCGTATCTTATTATTATTTGTTTTCAAATGAGTTCCCTAGTATTCCAGTCCACATTCCTGCTAATTCCAAATTATGCATTCAATTGTCATAAACATGAACGCCTTCTCTGTCAAACATTGAATGCTTGCGTTTAGTTAGTAGTTCATGAGTAATGTTTCATGTTGTAACATTAAACATTATTGGCTAATGGGTTCAGTAAGTGAGTTTTAATAATCATGCAGAATGAGTTGACAACCACAAAATTGTAATTATCTCCTAGCTAACTAACTAACTAACTATACACTACTTTTCAATGCCAACGCCAACACGTATCGGCTGCAGGCTTTGGTTAATACAGAATCCCTATCTCGCAAGATTCAGATTTGCTGCCAGGCATTTAGTTAGCCTAATACAGCAGCAGGTGAGTTCACTATAAATCAAATGTCATGCAGATTGGAAATAACTTGTGAATAATAACTATGAGTAGGGTTATGGTGGGGGACGAACGTTCCCCATAGAAAACCTACTTAAAGCGTGCGTTTGTGATTACTTGACAATGTAAAAATGCCTTGTGTGTATGATATGCACAATAAAATTCCCAGTGCTCTCTATGGATGACAATTAATGAACAGGATGTCAATTTTTTCTAAATGAGCTTTAATTTAATGAGCTTGAATTTGTGACGCGAAACTGGGATGAATTATGTGGACACTTTTTTCAGTCAGAAATTCTTATGCTGCACGTATACGACCAAATTGTTATCAGACTTACCAAGTGTGTAATAAACTCGGGGGATGAATCTTTTAAACTTTGACCTTCAGCTTGTGATTTTAAGCGTTTGGTAGACATATGATGGAAACAGTTTTTTTTTCTGCAAAAACTGGAAAGAATCACTGAACACACATGCATAACCACATCCTACACACTGACAGACGCATGGATAGAGACAACTGTGTTATTGCTAACTTGAGTACTATTTGGCAACTGAATTTATTTAGCCTGCTATTGGATGTCAATGAGAACCCCTTGGAGTTCTCACTACACTTGTTTAGAGCTTATCCTCATTGCCTAAAGCATGTTTATATTTATATATTTGCATGTAACATTATTATTACAAGAGAGGTATGTAGGAACCCATTGACATATCACTACATAGGTATGACTGGGAGTGCTAAAATGATAGCCACGAACGATGTTTACCAGGACCATTAATTTGCACATTAATGAAGATAGTCGATGACGATATAATGCAAAGTTAGCTAGTTACTTATTTTGTTATTTGGAAAGTGTCCTGTTTGGCTCTAAAATATCGTTCTGCTATGAAGGCATTATGTTTGTTTGTACATTGAAACATTTTGGCAATCAAATTAATAGTCATGTGAAGGCAGCTGAGAGAGGACTTTAAGGCAGTTAACTATTTTGTAGATCAAAATGGCATTGGAGGAGGTTGGCAATAAGTTTCTGAAACAATCTGCATTATGTGCATTGTGAAATGTTAGCTAAAGTGTTGGAAAGTTGCATGGATCATCTTAAGGTTTGTGAGCAAGAACTTTTATAGTTTCTAACGTCCGAGGCACGAAGCTTATTTGTAATCTTGAACTTTTTTTGTTAGACTAGAACGACATTCACAATTTACATCACATACGTAGAAATCTATCTGAATGCAATGATGCATCGACAGCAGCTGTCTGGCTTTGTAAGTAATCGCGTCGTTAGTTCATAGAGACTGCTAGTAAAACACGGTTGCAGTACTACAGGTGTAAAAATATTTGTGTCGTATGAATTTAAACTGGTAAGATTATATATTCAGAGTTTTTTTATTATTTAGTTTAACAATTTATTGTTCTATGTTTTCACAATAAAATCCAATGAACATATTTGATCAAGATAAATGTGAAAATAAATTGGATTTTTTTTCTCATGACAGTCTGTCCAGATGAGCTCCTCTTTCAGTCAAAACTTATCAAGTTATTCAATGAGTTGTGAGTTGTGTTAACGTTCAAAACAATTGTTTTGATCCATCAACTGGCGAGCAGATCATGTGGATTTTCTATTCCTGAGCCCCACATTTCTTCCCTTGGGGCTCCACCATTCTGTATTAAACTGGAAAGTAATCACCATTATTTGTCAATTTATATACCATTGGTGGACTTATCGGGCTTCCTGTGCTCGGCCTTTTGACGTATTCTTGTATGATTATTATTGTCAGGGTAGAGAATATAATTATATTAGGACATTTGTCCATGTATTGCACTTGTAGAGGTCTGACAAATCATTTTCTATCATAGCTCCTGAAACTGTACACAAAGGTGGCATTAGAAGGTCGAAAATTCGTACGCTTTAAAATTTGGCTCTATCTACACATGATTTGAATTGACAGGTTGGTTGAAATATAAAATTCTGATGTACTGCACAGAAATACAGTCAATACATGTCATTTTTAGAGATACGAAAAAAGTACTATTCGTGCACACGTGTGCAATTATATGTAAAACAATTTGTTTAAGGTTGTATCACACACGCTAGTGCTAACGTGGCTGACACTATAATAAAACGATATGAATTACAAATAATTATAGTAAATTATGACGGTGATAGTTTGGCTAAGGATGAGCCAGCACATTTAGAGGTAAACGAGACGACTTATTATTCTGATTTTGTTATCCGTGACTTCATTGAAAAACTACTATTACATTAAAATGCGTAACTGTATTAGATATTTATTCTGGGAGTCTAGCCTGCATTAAATAATCCAAATTTTCCACTCTAGAAATTAAAAAAATGACGGTTTAGATGTAGACGTGGTTACGTACAAAGTGCAGAAAAATCATTTCCTCTCAAACAAGCCTAAACATGCAAACATTTGCTGGAGATGTGGCACTAAATAAATCATTCATTGACTACCTCGCATAGAAGTTTGTATAACATCTGCCTCGGGTTAGACTTTTGATGAAAAGAGATTTCCTCTCAGTGTAATTTGTATTCATACATTTATATGCAAATTGTATAATTGCAAGTAAAAACAATCATTATTTTTATCGAAAATCTGAGGTAATACTGTGCCTTATTTCTTTTCTTCAGTTTTTGTTGCGTCAAAATATTTGCAACAGATATATCCTTTCCTTCAGATCAGGAATTCTTCCAACAAATGTGCAATCTCATTTGTCGTATTGTTCCATCTGCATTTGTTTTTTACAAAATTAATTGAATACCTAGAAGTTATCTGATCCTGTAGTTTAAAAGGTAGTCAGTCAACTCCAGGGATAAATAAAAATAGAGAGGACAAAAGTATAGGCAGTTTCCAGACTGATTAGATGTTGAGTCTACCAACTTGCCATCTGATTCTTTTCATTGAAAACATATCCCATTTCATTCAAAAATCCAGAAGTCAAGTGGTTTATTTATTTTGACGCCTACTGACTCACTGACTGAAAGCTGATTTAAATATACCGCAGTAACGCTCATACTTGGAGAACGTAGAGAAGAAAAATCAGAGGAAAAATTAATTATTCTGGATTTAATAAAGCAATCAATTCTAAATTCAATATGGATTTTCACTAAGCAAGTATGTATTCTATGCGTTTAACAGAGATTGAGTGCGTGTGTAGTAATCTACAATAGAGGTACACCCGAAGCCGTGTACTTTCATATATTTCTACGCGCGTACTTCTCCCAGCCAATCAGAGCAAACTACTTTACCTCTACCTTTGCTTTTGATCCGATTGGCTGGGAGATTTACGCGTGTAGAAATATGCAAAAGTACACGGCTTCAGGTGTATCCCTAATATATACACTAACTATATGTGTATGTAACTAATGTCTAACTGCACTTGTAATGTAAGAAAGTAAGAACGGAATAAATACTATAGGATTTTGTTTGCCACTGTAAATCTTAAATATCCCTTTTCTCCCCTTCTTATATTACCCAGCAATTAGGAAACAGAGTACTCTGTAGTTTAAGCTGAGCACTAATGGGTTGGCCTACAAGATCTTCAGTTAAGACTGTTTTACGATCAAGTACAATAATTGAATGCCATATAGTTACGAATTTAACGTTCTCGAATGAAAGGTCAACGTGAATGCACTTCATCTTACAAGCTATGGAGCAATTAAGTTAAAAATGAATGCTTGCCAAGTAATAAAACAGGAGGGAAGTTGAGAGGAATCGCGAAAGTGAAAGAACATCTTCTTAAACAAAGCAACGTCAAGTTAAAAACCCTAATCTTACAAACATACGCCTCAACTCCAACACTGCATTTTATGGCTGGCTTATGGTTTTAGCTGCACAGTGGCAAAATCATAACAGAACAGTGCACAAGTTTTTGCACAAGTGTCTTACATGGTTACAACTTAAATATAGGATACTCAACAGACATAAAAATGGCTTTTTAATTTAAACTTAAATAGGATAAAAATGAGTCTTAGCTATACCACATGGTCAATAGAGAACATTCCCATTTCTATATTTGAACTATTTCCGACAGTCCCTTTGCACATGAATGAGAAGATAAAAACCCTGTGTGCTTAGACGGATAGAGAGCGAAATTAGACATGGAATGGATAGCGGTTACAAACCACTTGTATCCGGACAAGGAAGCTCATGCAAACCACCACAATTTATGTCTTATATAAATATTGAAGAGACACAGGAAAATGCTAATGACAGCCATGATGGTATCTATTCCTACGCACACAATGGTGAGATGCTTTTGTTAGCCTTTACCTGAGTAAATTTTCAATGCCTCACTTACATATTGACTACGGTTTGACCAATATACGTTCGTTATTGTTATTTTTGGACCCACTAACTGAATGGCTGCATACGAGAGCAATATACATTCCAACTGTGACGGCTGCTAACGGGTTTCCACAGCTAACTGATGTATTTAGCGTCCGATTGAGAATTGTGTTTTGTTGCCATTGGGAGGACGACAGATAGAAAGTGGAGAGCTATAAAATTATTCAGTTTGTTTAACTGAAGCTACTTAAAACTGAAAAACATTGGACCGCACAGGACACTAGTACTAATCCAGTTCGGCGGCTCGTTACAATCATTATCAGTGGGTTGTGTAGTATCATTAAATCAATGTTCCAAAATTTGTAATTCTCGGGTTGAAAAAAATACTGCTGTGTGCATTGTGCATGCATGTACTTATGAATTAACTAAACTTCTGATAAGAATGGGGATCATACATTGTTTCTCGTTCGCACATTTTTCTCCCAGCCTGAGAACTGCCTTTGTTTCCCTGTGCTTCTTTGTCTGCTATCAATCCTTGGTTGTGTTTGCTGCAAGTGACAGTGACAATAGTCGAGTTGTAAACTCCACGTTCCATTACTACTTGCCTCCACAATCCACAGCAGAACAAAAAGTGGCCCAGTTTCGAAAGCAGTTAGTGCACTCAAATGTAAAGCATGGGAAGCAAGGTTCAGGAAGTCATTACGACCAAACAAAGGACGCTGCTGTCGGGCAAAATAGTAAAACTGTTGCACCGGAACTGGTTCGATCTGATTTTCAGCCAGTGGATAGCAGTAGCGTTGTAGTAGCCGGTTCGATGCGCACCGGGAGGAAAACGGACTATTATGAGCCCACGTTTGTGAAAAGTGTTCCGTTGCAGACGCAATATGAGTACAAGTGGCCAGAAAATCCAATAGTGAGTAAGAGGACGGGTAGTCCGTCCAGCGTACAACAAGAAAATGGTCCCAAAGTTCCACGTGAAGATTTGGGTGATGGAGGACCGAAAAATTCAAGATCTGATTGGATTCCTCCACTTCCTTTTCTTGGGGATTTTGGGGGTCAAATTGGAGATATTGGGGGCCCGTCGGGTCCTCTTCCTCCTCCTCCGCCTACTATCAAAGGCTCCATTGACTATATTCTGATCCCTTTAATTCTGATCGGGATTGCGGGGCCTATTTTTGTCGTGTTGTATGTGATTCTGGGAGCGTATGAAAGTCGCCTTAGTCCGATTGCTAAACGATCGATGGATACTATGCAAACAGCGTTGGTATAAATTGTTTTCATTTTTTTTTTTTTGTCAGTTAATTTTGGGTGTGGGGTTTTTAGGTTGATAGTTGTACCTATCTGATAGGTTGGAACATAGTTTTTTTGTCATCCAGAAGTGTTTTAGCTGATTTATTTTACATACGTAATGGAAATATAGAATCGAACTTTGTTTTACTTTAGTTACTTTGTTTAGCTAGTACTAATTTTGCGACACAGTATCTCTCTATCCCACATTAATGTTAGTTGCCGAGAGACCCATCTATCTGAGCCTTTTGATAGCAGTGATGCACTCTGTGGATGAGATGATCTGAATAATTTAGTGAAGCCTTTGGTTTTGTAGCCGACAGACCTTTTAATGCTGATACGGAACGAAGAATAATTAATTTCCATCAAAATATATTAAGATAATTTCATATATTTCCGTGAGTTAGGGAGTTTTTGTGGCGTAATTGTATTATTTGACAAGCAATATGTTATGTGTGCAAAATAATTTCAACTTTTTCCAGCATGCAAAAGTGCAATGAAGACCTGTCAATTTTACTTTATCAAGAATTTACTAAGATTTTTTTTTTGCACTAAAGAAGGTTAAGATAGTTGCCGTGATGATGCTATAATAGCTATAAGTATGTGTTTTGAATAAAAGAGCATGTAGTATCGATTTTTGATCCCAGGGAGTTGTTGGTTAAGTACGTAATCTAGAGTGCAATTAATTTTTGATTAGCCCTACTTGGATTCGGCAATGACGTCTGTAGGTCGAGCTCTGGAGAAGTATGAGTGCATTGACATGGCTTTGTGTTATTTCGGATCATTTTGCAACGAGATGGGAGTCACAAAGGACAGCTCCGTAATAAAACAGTAAGTGGTGTATTATTAATCTAACGTAAAGTTAGACTCACAGGAATCTCTGCTTGCTTAGCAAATAGACGGCCCAGACCTGGTATACAAACATTAACTGCCATAAAAATATACAGAGAAAAACGAGTAAAAATAAAATATTTGTCTGCTGCGAATCCATCTATTGTAGTAATATTTTTCATTCCAAAAGGGTTATTGTCAGAATTGTGCACTTTCATGTGGTTTTTAACATTGCAGTAAAAGTACAAATTTCTCGCACTAATGCAAACACAGTTAGCCTTATTTCTATGCTATCTATAAATAGTAGCGCATGCATGAATTTTGAACTATAGAAACATAATTTTTCGAAAATATTTACCAACTCTGTAAATCCACGTATTTATGCTTTTGTACGCCATAAGCCGGTAAATTTGCATGGAGCTCAATGGGACTGTGACAAAAAAAAAACTTTCACAGGTTGCTTTGTTTGACCTGTAGATCACTTAAAGGCAGTGTATAGCGTAAATAAAACAAACTTGGCGTAACAAGTTAGTGTTTTGGTGAATTAGCATGAATAGCATTACAAGAAAGTTCAAAATCCGTCAAGAAAAGTGGAACAGTTTGTCAGCATAGTATATTTAAGAAGAAGTGAATGTTTTAACAAATAGATTAGCATGTGTGTAAAATGCATGTCTTTGTTTGTGAATAATCTGCGCTAGGCCCGTGGCAAAGTATGGTAAATTTAACAAGTACATTAATGACTTACTGTCAGTTTACCCTAGACTTTAATATAATGAGTTGGGTTGGTGGTTTTGAAGTAAGTAGCCAAATAAAAAAATAATTTTGTGTTATGGCGTGAAATGCAGCAGGTAGTCAAGGATAGTCCTTTCATGGCTTTAATTCACTTTAAACAGCAGAAGAAATTTCCATTCTTGACTTTACAATTTTTAGGTTGCTTTCAAATTTTGAAATAATTAATTTGATTATGGTAGATATTTAGTAATCAAGTTAATATTTTGTGAGTGGTAATGCCTAAATGTTGGAAAACCTAGCTTTTTTGTAAATTTATCAAACAAAAAGTAGCAAATTAGCACCAACTCTTGATAATAGTTCGTACTAGTTTGAGCAGACTTAAAGTAGTGCGCCCACATTTTTTACAGTAATGGTAGTAGTAGTATTACGTTGATGGCGGGGTTTCGAGATCCGGGTTTGGCGCTCATTGCTTTTGCATGGCAAGTAAACTAAAAGCTTGTTTAGTGGGATTTCGGCGGCATAGGAAATATTAAAATCGTAACTGTACTCCAGGCTTGAATGATGCATTCATTTCATTATTTTGGGTTACTGCCAACTGTCAGGTAATGATTGCACGTATTACGTGCTGTAGAGGTATACTACAATTTGCAAAAAAAAGCTAAGGTGAGAGCTTAACTCAAACATGCATTGTTATTTACATGGATATAGGTAGTTTTTACCTGGGAATTTGAATTTTCCTTTTCCTTACACATTTGACTTGACAGATTTCAGAAGTGTTGCTTACACAGCATACGTTATCGTATTGCTAACTCTTTGTGATTAACGAAACAGAAAGCATTTCACGACCCTCACTGTGTAATAATCTCGTAAACCCCCACAGTGCGAAAACTATTTGATCGCAAGTCGCAAAAACACACGGTTTTGTCTTCAGCATCGTTGTGCGCCTCAATTCTCATGCATGTGTATACATGTCCACATATGCAGTTTTGAAATCGTTTTCGAATAATACAATGAAGAGATTACGGGTGGTGATCATACAGCGTCTGGATGTTTTAAGTATATTACACAGACATTTCCATCATTCCGTCCAGTAAGCTTGGAAATATGAAAAAGCAACAACATTTCTCATCATCTATCATGCATCCTTTGATGCCCAGAATCAAGAAGTGCATAGATAAGTTTAAATTTGGTATTGATAGCAAACCATTTAAATAGTCTATGCTGAAACTTATTGTGTGGATCTACAATTGTGTCGAGTGATAAATCCTGTATTGAATGCCCTAAGAAATATGGATTGAAAGTAATATGGTGAATCTTATGATTTTGTTTTTAATTGTAAAATTTACTTTAAATTTATAGAACACTCCGATCCGCAACCCCCAAAAACTACAAACGATCACTGGACAGACTAATAACTGCGGTGGACGATCCACATGACTGCTCATCGTATAAGTGCCTTAAAAATTGGAATGGTAATTTTTGGTAACATATTAGTCTATAAGTGAGCAAGTATTTATTCTAAAGTTGTATTGTTCTTTGTTATTTGTTTGAACGTCTGCTTACACTTTATTTTGTACGAATTATAAGGATAAAGCTCTACACTATTAGATTACCCACAAAAAGGAAAATAAACTTTTTTAGTACTTTCATTGTCGTGATTTTTTGTGTTTTGCTTGCCGTACTCAATAATAAAACAAAGTACTCTCAACCTGATCCCTTTTTTCCTTCATACCCGGTTCTGAGGAAAAAACTGTTGTATACATTATTATATTTATGAATAGTATATTGGGGTTCTTTGAAATACGTATTTTTTTATCGGCCAAGTGAAAGCTGATTTTGTCTCACTTCATGGACTCCCAATGCGTGCATCATTGTTGATAAAAATATGTACGCGGTTGTGCACTCTTTGATTACTTTCAACTCGTGTGTGACGAATCATGGGAATGTGTGTGCATGATATGAAAGTAATGCTCACACACATGTGATAGTAATGCAAAAACAGTGTCTTGATATTCTGCAAATGACAAATGTGTAGCAAACGACGTGTCGACCAAATGCTGGGACAAGAAGACAAACAAACAGAATAGTAATTCAAACAACTGAATTTTTCGTAAGCCATTTATTAGGAATTACATCCATTTGTGCACAAATATTATATACTCACAAGTATGCAAAAAGACAATCAAGTCAGTTGAAGACTACAAAGAAACATTCTTGAAATTCCTATTCTGCTGATTAATATTCCAAAAATTTGGTCAACTACATTTCACTTGATCATGGTGTGACCCAGCCCGTTTTTTGTGAACACTAATAAAGGCTAGCTATTAACACAAGGGAAAAGTTGGATCTGCCATCTCGCTGTAGTAGTAATATAGTTAATAGTAGTAGCATTATTATTATCCTTTAACAGTACTTTAACAGGTCAAACAAGTTTTCCTCTGTTGTAATAGCTACAAAGAAAACAACCTCAACAATTGGTGAGCAACTGTGGTTCAGTTTTATCAAGTATGATTGGTCAGTCTTATGACTCTCCTAGATGTAGTTGATTCCTTGCACTGATATCCTTAAAGTCTTATAGAGCCCACTAACTAACTAACTAACTATTACCACCGTAGGAAAAAACATTAGTCGTATGGGGTAGTCAGTCTTTTTGATTAGTTACCTGCTTACTCACTCGTACGATTAATATTACTAACTAACTATATTACGACGGTACATATTATTACTGGAAGAAGACAAGAGGTTCAGATTTGTCAGATTCAAGTAGTTAGTAGTGTATTCACATAATTTTTTTGTTCCAAATTCATATCCAAGCAAACAGAGGGAAATCACTGGACGGCCTCCTTTGAATTCTTTTCATGGAAGTTTTCAATAGCGCGAAGCACGCGACGAGCCATTTGAGCCGCATCATCCAAGTTCATTTCTCGGAGTTTTCGGAATGTTGTAGTCGCATTCTTTGTGTACCAATCATACAAAAAGTATCCTCCCGCGACGAAAAGTACTAAGGAAGAACTACCTGCGGCGATCTCCCTCCAGTTATCCATACGCCAGAAACTTTCGTCTGTTCCGGGTCCGGGAAGGTACAAAACAAACTAAATGCGAAAGAAACAAAAAATGTGTACTGATATCCAAACATATTCATTGTTGTCCTTTAATTTGATTTAGCAAACAAAGCTAATTGTAAGCTTACATTCCCTTGACTTACATTTTTTACCGGAGCTACAGGCTCAGTAGGGTTTTGAACGTAGCCGGGTTCAACATTGGCTGCAGCCGATCCTTGGCGTGGCTGTGCTCCAAGAGACAAATCATGTGTACCGTGTTCGTTTCCCATTGGTTGGTCATTTGGCGTTTTTCCAACTGACGTAGCATAGACTGCTGATCTGTAGACTGGGGATCTTGGTGGGACCGCTCCAGAGCAGAAACCGCAGATGGCTACCAAAATGGCTGCAACTAACTTCATTTTCAATGTCTGCTGTGACACAACAAGTTCATATTTATAGTGCGTATACTTTACTCCGAATGCATTCATGGAAGGAGAATGATGAGATTATTTGCATGAAAACGGTAAATAAAAAATTGACCAGACCACTACGCTCAATAAAATTAAAGAGAAATTAAGTGGGGTGAAAAATGTATACATTCCATTGCATATCAGTCACAGAGTTTTCTTCTTGGTTGTCATGAGCCAAGCTAATTGACTCACAAGAAATTAGCTCATTTTTTTAACATCTTTCCTATCTCACTGACTGACAAACTGCACGCATACCACTAATTAAGCCAATCCTTAAAAATATGAAAGTCTCACATGGTCTCCATAAGTAAAAACGGTACCAAAAAAACAAGACTAATGCATGATCATTCTCGTACCTAGTACATATCACTAACAACACCTAATATGATAAGCGAATTTTAAGGAAGGAACTTATCAAACTATATTATGGTTAGATTTTTTCGTTTATGCACCTGTAGTTTCTCAAATGGTAAATGAAGCAGCGGGTTTCTTCATTTTTCAAGTTGAATAGAGAATAAAAGTATATGAATATCCTCTTTTGCGTATAGCTAAGGAGTACACACATGCATGTATAGTAAAGGTTAGTTAGTTAGTGTATGACATGGATACCCTACTTCCGGCAATTGAAATTTTGCAGGTAAACTCTAACTCTACTCAGTGGTTTGCAATAAGTAGTATTGAGAACGTTTACATACATGCAAGCTCGAACATTGTGGAAGGAAGGAGAGTGAATGGGGAATGCAGGATTGCCAGTTTCTGTGTGTCTATGAGATCAGAGTGAAGTGAAGGGCAGTAGCCTCAAACCACACACTTTCTTTCGTGTTCAGAGCCGGAAACTGAGCTACGTGAGTCTTGCACTACTCACACACATTGGTCCATGCTCTCACGTTAACCTATATTCCGTCCTGTCTAATTAATTAAATGCAAATCGTACGGGTATGATTCAGACTGAAGTTTGCTCACTCACTACATACTGTACGTGTCTTGTTGAGTGATGCACCTTGATAAGTTTGCCGTAGTATGTTTTAATAATATTCTGCATGAATGAGGGGCATGCCTTGAAAATGTATGTTTACTTTAGTTAGAACTTGTTGCAAATGTAAAGTGCAAATAAATGAATCTTATTCTATCTTAACTCTTACTAGCTCATTAGTTAAATTTTCTTATGAAACTAAAAAAAATAAAATGAGGCCCAACGTTTTTTTTTTGCTTACCTGTTAAGAACTATCCAGTAAAATGAACCGTAATCAACTATGAAGCACAACTGGTCACTGAAAAATCTTTGGTCACCAGGAAGACTTAGTTAGTGTTCAACTCGAGAGAAATGCACAAACTAAGGGGATGAGGCGAGCTCATTCGGTTTTTCTACTTTTCCAGCTACCTGCCCGGTGTATCATGGACTAGGTTTGCCATTGGCCTAGAGCCCGTTCAAGGGCATCTGGGTGGAGCTCAAGGGACCCAAGTCAAGGGCAAACACCTCTCGTCTCCAATACTTCCTCATGTAGAATCCTGTTGATGAAAATTCCATTGTGTAACTAACCAAACCAACTACTGACTATAAGTGCGGAGAAGACGTGAGATCCTAATGTTTTTCGAATTGAGGTATGCACTTGCCATGACATGCAGTGGAAGAAATCCCTTTTAAGTGTTGTTGTTCCCTACAAGTATACAATGGTGACTATACTACCACCAAACAACAGGGATAAAAAAGGTAGATAAAAAATAAAGCCTTTTTTATCAGCTGTAAAAGCAGTTTATTTCCATGAAAGATTGAAAGCAAATAAAGATTTACTGTGAAACAAAAGTGAAACGCTATAATAAAACCTTTCTAGAAAAAACGAGATTTCCCATTTCTTAAATTATCCTTCCACTACCAATAAAACCCAGATTATTGAATCCTTTACGACACATCTAAATTTATTTATTCCAAATCAATCTCCTTCCTTCGACCGAATTACTTTCACAATTGTCAGCTCATTTGTACCATAAAAATAACATATATTGGCCCTGTGCGTGCATTCATCCAAACAACCAGAAAATTCCAAATCTTTGCTAATAATCATCTTATAAATTTCACATTTGAACAAATACTTTCGCAGCTCGCAATCGTATCATGATAATGACTATTGTTATCAGCTCGGCACCGTCAAAATCATTCAGTTAACATCAGCTTTAGCAGTGTAGTTGCACCTTGTTCACCTTTTCGCTAAAAGTTGAGTCCTCCCATATATCGTTCATATTTGTTTGTCTGGCTGTATTAAACGCCGTTCAGAAAATTCTCAATTCATAAAAGTTGGCAACGCATTCATTCAGTGTCAGTTACTCACTGACTACTGCTACTATAAATCCCATGCTCTAACTATAACCAGACGAACTGTATATGATACACTCCCGTACGTACGCCATATATGAATGCATTGTTAATGCACACACACATGTTTTGCACACAATGGAGGAATGCAGTACTCGGAGAGCAACCCAGTGGTCACCCCCACAATGGATTCCGCAAATTTTGCTGCCTCTTCTTAACTAACTAGCGCCAACTAACTAACTAACTAAGAAAAAGCTCATCAAATGCCAGAAAAGAAGAAGTATTGTAGTTTTGTGTCTGTGGTGGCGTACACAAAAATCGCCACCTATAAAATGCAAGTGAGGCCTCCGAGACCAACTAGTTTCATTAAGATCTTTGCACTGTGCCAATAAAACTCTATTTGTCGACAATTTGTAACTTGAATACCGATTTCGTGTGCATTTTGATAACGTTTTGAGAAGTTAGTGACAGTTGTCGTTCTTGTTGTTTTGTTCGACACGCCTTGTGTGGATTGATTTTTTTTGGATCCCTTCCTTAACCTAAGGTACGTATACAATCCATGAGTTCGTAGATGCATTTAGAAAGAGAAGAAGAGCTTTTTAAAGTAGGGTGGACTGTTTACATTCTTGTGTATTTGTTAGTAAAGTCCCTGTACTGACTACCTGTTTGTGAGTACTTGGCATTATTTTAAAGAAGGCATCCCAAAGTGTTTTACCATGAGGGTAGATTTTTAAACCTGATTGTAGGTTTACAATAAAAAGGGTAGATTATTTGGAAGGGATTTTCTTGTGCGTACATCGTTTCTAGTTGCTTATGTATACGTGGTCCACAGGTCCACAGAAAAGGGCTATTGACTCCGTGTGCGAGATTCAACATTGTTCCTGTCAAGGACAAGGTCACATAGCGTTCCACTTTTTTCCCCTTTTACAGTAAGCTTAAATACTCTTTTATGAGGATTTGAGACGAGGAAATAATAGTTATTGGTTCCCATCTTCATTATTTTTAGGTGGTGATAAATCGAATACAGTGTACGATTTTGATCGGCGTTCATTATCCCGCCTATATCGATTCATGCAACTGATTAGTTTTTGCACTGTCAGTACATTAATCTATGAAATTAAGCATATAAATGGCTACGAAGATATTTAGCTGAATTTTAAGTTCATAGGGAGTCGTAACTAGTTTTCCAAGAACTTGTAGCCATTTATGTTTTATCTGTTTGTTGAAAGTAAGAATTACGTTGGCTTTGAAAAGCGAGAAAAAAACAAGATTTAATCTGGAATATTTAAGGGACAGGGAAATCCCCAGGTCAGTTTTTAGGGTTTCCTTTTGTGCATGGTGCGTTGCAGTCATGGTTCAGGGAAAGCATTTATCATCTAGTCTGCTGCCAAAGAAGCTAAAAAACTAGTACAAAGAGTGATAAAGAGGAGATGAAAACTTGAATCACCTATTTTCTGGCAGAGCCTAAACACAATTCAATTATCTGCGGCGCTGTCCCAGTATAAAATGATAGCTAGCAAAGTAGTCATCCCGTAAATGAATGTCCGTTCATTGATCTTTAGTGGAGACATGGCAACGTATTTACAGTAATTATATTCCAAATGCTGTAACTTGACAGGACAAGAGGACTACTCGTTCTTCTCATAACTGGTTTTTTCTTCAATATGGACCCACTTCATAGTGCAACCAGGGTCAGGCCTCATCAGCTTCAATCTATTCATGACTAAATTATTTTCTGAAAGATTTTTGGCACCAAGCCCACATTTTATAGTAAGGCATATTTTGTAATGTACCTACTTGGCTTTATTAGCCCGTCAGTCAGTAAGTTTACTCCAGCTATAGAGTTTGTCAATTTCACCTGCCTAAAGGACTTGAAGAATCCAGGACAACAGGAGTTTCTCTTGTTGTTACTCTTTGAAGGAACCATTTTGGTGGCCTAGTTACTTAAATCCTTAATAATTGTATTTTTACGCATCAAAAGTATTGGAAGTTTCACTCATTCGGGTCAAACTAGTTGCAAGGGAAAAACTGGTACAGGATCTCAGTTAGTTACTTTTAGTTAGTCTGTCTCCTCCTTACTCGTTTTTCCTATAGGGGTGAAAGGGGAGTGTGTTATGAACATTAGTCAGTCAGTTAGTTAGTGAATGTAAGAAAACACGTAGGACGTGAATGTTTGCGGGAATCAATCTGTGCCTCGTTGCCAGTACGTTTCCATCGAACTAACTAACTACAGGTCATTGTGAAGGCCGAAGTACCGCTAGTCAGGGTAAAAAAGTAGACATGTTTGTACGTATAGTAAGGAAAAAAATTCCACTACAAAGCACTGAGGTTTGCACAGCCCTACTCGTTTGACAACTTGGCAGCTAAAACATGCATTTTGCTTACGGGATGAACTCATATATAGGTGATCCAAACCTAAAACAACCTGTGGGATTTGGAATGCATTCCATAGAAACTCATAGTTCGTGTTACGTACCATAGTTAGTTAGTACAGAGTCCCGTCTTTTTTGGCCCAACCAGAAATACCTGTTCGGCAATTCATCTGCGCTGTATTATGATAATCCAGGAAGAATCTTGTATTTATGCAAACCAAAGGTTATGCGCACATTTTTTTCGTACTGTGGACCGACCGACCTACTCTTGCGAGCCTCATTGGATATTTTTTCCTGTCTTTACCACCGCATGCATGGTATTTAGTATAAATGATGTGCGCTGAGGAGATGATCAGAGTATATATTATGTCCACTGGTTGCGTTTAACTAGATAATGATGAAGTGTTGGTATTGAGGTGTAAGGCTCGTTTTTTATGTTCATCTTTAAAAATGACTTACTCTCAGTCAGTTTTTGAGTGGAAAAGTAGGCCATACAGATAGGCTCACATCTCCACACGTAATTATTAGTGTGAGCCACAAAAGTAAATTACTTACACCGTAAACTTTATGGGTTGAGAAAGACAACTTGTAGATGATACAGACATAATGCATGCAATGGACACTGTATGTAGATGCATGTGTATGCATACTAGAGGAGTTATAGTTTAAACTGCTTGCATGGTGTGGGTTTACAGAGAGAGAAGTTTAAACTGTGGTTGACTGACTGACTGACCAAGAGTTTTATTATTATTATATCTGTGAGTGAGCGGTAGAGATGGACATATAGATAAAAATTTTACGCATTGCAAAGTTTTCCACTAGACGCCCAAGCCCTAGCGAGCTCATGTTATGTAGGTGCGTATTGAGAGATGGCCAAAATCAGTGAAACATGGATGCGGATGAAGAAGAATCTTTTCGTTTCCACTCATCATTATATGAACAAAAGGTCATTCACGAACCATATAGAGAAATCCGAAGCGACTCATGCTAGAAATATGGAATGAATTATGTTCTAACGCGTGGTAGGGGATTATTAGTCTACCATAATTTCTCATTTCGCCTTTATTGTTTGATTGGCCCGGAAACACAGGGCAGTGATTCCCAAGTGGTCATTCTTATAAAATGTAACTCTCTCTCTTTCTCTGTCAAGAAATATTTGTAACACAATAATTTTGTACAGGTGAAAAGATATATTCATCATGAATTGGCACAAGCTGACCTTGATGACCATTGCCATGGCAGTGGCTGCAGTTGCTGCTCCACAATCACAACAAATGCCAGTTGCAACGCAACAAGTGAGTTCACGCCAGTCCCATTTTGAAAGTGTCACTTTTCACGCCATTCTTACTTGGTGATTAATAAAAAATTTCACTGGCGTACTGTAACCGACTAACTCACCATGACACTAAATGAATCCTTTTCACTCGACTTCACCACTTTAAATGGTCATAAAAAGATTGTGATTGGATTTTTCAGGCATCCGCAAGTGGCACTGTGGCTCAAAGTAGAGACGCCCCAGTATACAGTGATGCCTATTCGAATTCAGGCTACGGAGCTGGTGGCGCTGGAGTTTCCGCTTACTCTAATGGAGCAGGTTACACACAGCAAACTCAACAACCGGCTTATGGAACTCAGCAACAGGCATCCGCTTCCTCGTATGGAGCAAATAATGGAGGAGCGAATGGAAACCAAGGATATTATTATTACTACTACCCAGTTCAAGTATGAGAAAAGATAATGCAGTTTTGATGATGCTAAATTTTCCATATGAAATGCTTATTCCGTAACCTGGTTTGTATTGCAGCAAGAGTCGAAAACAGATTATCATGCCTCCCCCAGTGAAACTTATGCAGCAACTGATTCCTATGGCATTGACCCGATCGGAATAATTTCTGTTTTGGCCGTTGCTGGTTTAGTGATTGCTGGGTTGGCACTTTTGTTCCCAGGATGGGCTTATGTGCGCAGTGATGAAAGTGTTTACTACAGAAGTAATGATGGTGAGTATTTACAATACTTTCTGCATATGTCCTTGCTTTTATAGTCTGTTAGTTAGTTAAATAACTAACTTATTGAAAAATGAGATCTGTCCTATAGGTGTAAAAAAGTTAGAAAAGCAATTAAAGTTTCAAATTTATTTTCGATGTGTTGTTTACTTGTGTGTGACAGCTGCTTCCTCAAGTTTCCTTGGATTGACCAAGTCAGACTACTTAACTTTAACAAGTTTAGTAGTATCTGCTGTGGAGGGAGAACGATGCATGGACAAGATGATGTGTGATGCAGGGAAATTAGTGAAGAAAGTGAAGAGAGCGGAAACATTTTTAAGGTAGGTTATAATGATAATATAATGAAGTGTATAAATGTGGCGTACCGTCTGCAGTGCAATATTATGCATGCAGTTGTGTATTAGTGTGGTGAATCGTGCTGTACAAGACTCCATGCATTTTTTTATGAGCCAATGTTTTTGTTCATGTGCCGATTCAATATATCGCATTGTGAATTGTGGACGTTGGCACCGTAGGAAAGAGTTAAATAATGTTCAATGCAGGATTTGAAAGTAACAGTTTTGTGCTCTGTATGAATAATTATAGAATGATGGAAGATTTCGCACCTACCGCTGTAGCTGAGAAGATCAAGAAACTGAGACTGGCCATTCTGAAAGGGGATGAGTGCAAAAAGGTCAGATGTGCAAAGAAGAAGATGTAGGTTAGATTTTAATAGATGTTTCAAACTTATGAGGAAGTAATAAGAATCCAATACTATAATGCGTATGGTAAGCCAGGAATCTATTTTATAAACAAATATTTAAGTGCCTATATTAATGCAAGTCATCTTTTTTTGGCTACAAAATGTTGGATTTTAATACATACGGATAGATATAGGATGCTGTTGTTGCACTCATATCAAGTAGGAAAAGACTAAAACACATTTACCTGGACAAATATTACTTACTGTATTCCAATGATAGTGGAATCTCTCTCTCTCTCCTCTCTATTTTTACTGCATGCTCCTCTCATATATTCTAACCATGATCCCTATAACTTTCCTTTTCCACTGTTGCTCAAGGGCTATTATGGTAAACATTTGAGTTAGGGGCAAAATGAATGATAAGACAAGATGTTGAAAGAAAAAAAGTATTTTGAACACCGTTTTCAGAACAGCTCTTTTTGTGTTAGTGCATTGTATACTAAAAAAAAAAGTTAACCTTTGGATAAGGAAAACACCTGAGCACCTTTTTTCTATATCCTTTTTGATCAAATGCAATCATGTTTTATGACGATGCTTTAAAAAATGACTTTAGGGGATAGGTGAGTAGTTTCTCTTGTAGGTTTAGAATTAGAGACATTGACGTGCTCCTAATGCACTCTCTCAGCTACTTTCTGTTGCTGCTATCACATTAATATTGGAAAAGGGGATGTCGGACAAACTTTAACCCACGGATTAACCTATTACACTACTTTTTATTTACTTTCAAGTATGCTGAAACATACTCAAGTTTTTATTGCGTTTACTGTTGGAACGTACTTACGTTAGAGAATATACATGTATGTATACATGTTGTAGTACATATTGTACAATAATGAAATGGACCAGTATGAATAACTTTTAAGAAATGTACTCACACTACACAGACACACATATAAAGATGCTGCTTATAGGCTTTAGAAAAAAATACACTAGATGTGAATCATGTATATCAGTCAATGCAAAATAGTAATTTATTTAACTTAAATAATTTATTCATCAGGCTGTAAGACTATCTTGGTGTTTAATTTTTTACTTTAATGTATATATAAAAGCTTCGTGATGATGATGCTCTTCTATGCTTCGTTGAACCACTGAGCAGTGAATTAATGCAAAAACCTAGTTTTTATCCCAAATTTTGTTGCTATTTATTCTGTGTGTGATCAAAGGAAAGCTGAGTGTGCATGGAGATTTTCAACATGTATATAATATAACAGCTTTAAAAAAGATTTAACATGTGTTTTCTATGGACTATAGGTGGTCAAGTGTACTTTTTACACACTTATGTATTTATGATGAGTGGTGATGACTTTTTCGTTGACGTAACCAATGAATGTTGTTGACTGTATTGTTATATAATCATCCTGTATTTGCTGTACTTAAGTTATGGTAGTGGGCTACTAGATCCAAAACGAAAAAAATTTCAAAAGCAAACAAGATGCTAGTTCAGTATAACTGAATGTTGCCCAGATTATACTCGATAAGGTGCCTTTGTAATTTTATTTGTTCTCTTTTTGTTATTAATTATTGTGTTAATTCCATTCCGTTTTTTTGTTCGTGCTGGTATAATATAGAGAAACGAATAATAAAATGCTATTGCAAATTATATCTAAAATAGCTCATGTTTCCCTCTTGTTAGCACATTTTTAGCCAGCTGAGCAGAAATCATATAAACTAGACAGACGGATACTTGCCGGTTGAGAGGACACACATTGAAAACAATTCAACAACTTCTCAATTTTTACGTGAATGCAAGCATGCAATATACAGTGGTTAGTTGGTTGGTACTATCCCAATACAAGTGCTATATCATTCCATGGGCTAAACTGAAAACAACAGGTTCATTCCCATCATATCATAAACACATAATATAAACTTTGGGTATTCCGCACAAATACTTTTATTCTGTCTCTCTGTGCTCACCTACATTCAAGTTATAGAGCCAACTCTTTTTAATCCTCATGCAAAACACAGAAGGTAAACCAACTGGCATAAGGAAGGAGAACTAGGACGACCTCATATACTAGCCACCTACAATCGCAGTCTTATGCTTGACTACTATATACAGGTTAACAACCAAGTTACAAAGGAATTAAATCAAGATCAAAGGATATCATTCACATGCAAGTTTTTAACCATGAACCGAATGCAAATGTGAACAGCAAATAAACCCTCATTAATTTGAAACCATATGAGCGTATGCAAACATATTTAATGAATTATAACTTGAGCTCACTTTCACATACATATGAGTGCGGGATGGATGTAATCACATTTGGATCCCATTTATTTAAGCATTCAGCACAGTGGTATGAAAACATGGAGGTTTTCCTGTCACATTTCCTATACGCACGCCTTTGATAAGAATTTCCCTACATGTTGTTTATGTCCACCCGCGCTCAGATTTGTTTGTGCCAGTTTATTTGCTCATAAAAGAAGACAAATAAGATGCACAACATAGCACGGTTTTCAAAGTGCAATTAAATTGTGAGCCTCGCTTTATGAGCAAACGGCAAAAAATTACGATCGCCCTATTCCTTTCCATTTACATACATATTATTGCGACCGCAAGTCGAGATGTATGAGCGGCATGAAAAGTGAATAATGAGGTAGAGACTAATGCTACATTATGAAAATGGTGATAATGAGTGAAGAATGCATCAGTTGGTGAGAATACACACTGGCTTATTTTTTATAGCACGAGGAATTAAATGAGAAGAGCTTGAAGCTTTAAGGTGTTTAAGGCTGTGAAAGCTGGGACTGTTGCTCTATCTGTTGGCCTGTTTGCGATCCTGGGAACTCGAAATAAGGAAAAATTAGTCTCTGGAGGCAGTACAG